>Ga0067045_1002479_pt1 | contig 105150 bp, 79 predicted proteins | sample TerdegcTABiofilm_FD_59184 | JGI IMG/M metagenome (GOLD analysis project Ga0067045, IMG submission 59184) | Combined Assembly of (Gp0054472, Gp0054536) Wastewater bioreactor microbial communities from Singapore -Terephthalate degrading...
GCGGCGGCGTCAGATACCCTGACCCAGCAGGTAGTAGCAGGCGTGTTGGGCACGGTCCAGGCATAGGAACCGCTGTTGCTTACGCTGGCGACCACGGTGGTCCAGTTAGTGCCGCTGTTGGTGGAATATTCGATTTTAACGTTGGAAATAGTTCCCGTGGAGGTCCAGGTGATATTCCGGCTGGTGCCGACGGTCCAGTTTTCACCGCCGTTCGGAGCGGTTACGGTGATGCTGTTGGGATTAACATCCGGATTGGTACCGACGTTTACGGAATACCATGCGCGTTTAACGTTGAGAAGTTTTGTAGCATCGCCGGGGTACAGTGCCGAGCAGGCCGATTCCCATACGGTACGGGCCTGGTCAAAAGTGGTGCTGGAGGTGTAATATCCGCCGGTGTTCACTAAGTAAGCCAGCGAGCCGACCTGATCGGCTGAAGTGGATAAGGTGGTGCTGAACGGAGAAACCGTTACGCTGTAATGCGTGCCGCCGTTTACCAAAAGATAAAACACTTTATTCGGAATACCGCTGTTGGTGTGAACGCCGCCGTAATCATTGCTGGAAGACGGGCTGGATGTCGGGGTCACATAATATGTGCCGCCGACTTTATCCGGCTGGGAATACGAGGTCGGGGTTGATAAACTGCGGAACGCGCTCGTACCGGATTTGTATATATCTTCACCCATCAGCCAGTCGCTCTGTCCTGTGGCGTAATACTCCACTTCCCAGCCCATAATATCCGACCAGGATTCGTTCAGGGCGCCGGAATGATTCTGGTAAGCTAACTGCGAGGTTTTATCGGTAATACCATGGGAAAGTTCGTGCGCAACCACGTCAATCGCGCAGGAAAGCGGATTGTAGGTGGTGGAACCTTCCGCATTGGAAAACGCCATATAATTCCACGGATCGCCGCTCCAGTAGGCGTTGATCGGGTCAGCGGAATCGTACCAGTTGGTAATATGAACAACCGCCATACCGGCGTTGTCGATGCCGTTGCGGTTATGTTTATTTTTGTAATAATTAAGTGTCGAGCGGAAGTTAAAAGCTGCGCTAACGGCGGCCCGCTGTTCGGCGATACTGATGGTACCGTCGGCTGTGGTGCCAAATGTCGAAGAGGCGCTGTGAACCCAGTTGATTGTAGATAAATTAGTATGTTCCGCACAAAGACCAAAGACGTTTCCCGTGGTCGGATTAGAAACATCGATCATATTATATGTTCCGCGCTGGCACGTACCATTGGTTGGGTTCATATAGGCAGACCATTGAGACGGATATGGATAATCCGTGCCGGTATAGGAATACAATGGGTTTACAGTTCCGCCCAGGGCGTTTGTGCCGGTGCCGCTGACCGAACCGCTGTACATGAGTTCAAACTCCGTGATGGCTTTTCCGGTTGCCGCGTCAACCATGAACACTTTATTATAACGCAGGCTGGAAATGTGTACGGCATAGGCCAGATGGGAAACGCCGGTTGCATCGTCATAGTAGACTACCAACTCGGCTTTTTCATAGGGCATATCCATTAATGCCTTATCGGTTTTAACCGCCTGGATGGCTGTTTTTTCAGTAATACCGGGATTTACAGAGGTGAGATTAATTTCAGGAACAAAGTTGGTGGTTACGGCATGAACAGTTCTTTCCTTGTCTATATGCACATTCATGGTACGTTTGTAAACCGGAATGCCTTTGTATATTTGATTGTATTTAATATGTTCAAGTCCAAAACCATCCGTAAAATCAGAAGCCAGCGAGAGTTCTTCCTCTAAGCTTTTCATTTTGAAGATTTCTTTGTGATCTTCAAGGAATTCCCCGGCCGCCGCACTTCCGATTTTAACTACAGGAACCGGGCGGGATAATTTTCCGGATAAAACGGTAACGGCACCACGTTCATCTTTAAGAACGGTAACCGGTTGTCCATTGCTTTGAGAAAAAGCGCTTAGTTTTTCAATTACAGCGCTTTGCTTGGCCATACTGTTTTGGGCAAAAACAGATGTTAAACCTACCGTGGCAATCAATGCCAGAACCAACAAAAAGTAACCCGTTTTTTTCATTTGTGTCTCCAGTTTAGTTTGGTCAGGTGTTTTAGGTTAATTTAACGGGCTTTATTACAACAAAAAGTGTACCATATTTAAGCTAAACTCCGGATACAAGTAATTAAAAAACAAGGGCAAAAATAATATTAGGATACGATAAGACATGATGAGTTTTCGTGTATTTTCATTCTTATGTAAATAAATACTCACACAAACTATTATAAACTACGTTTTTCACAATGATAAATAAAAAAAATTGCGATAAAATTCGTTTAATTACTTTTAAAGCTTCGCATTAAGTATTTGTTTATATATAACATATTATTATCATATTATTATATGATTGGAGCGTTAAAAAAATAAAATATTGGGTCATGCTTTTATGTAAATTATATTTCACTAAACTTAAATCACCGTAAGGATTACCTCACATTTACGGTTCAATTTGAACATGCAGGGATATTTCTTCCAGTATGGTGACTACATTCAGGCATTCGTCTAGAGTTCCGATGAAACAAACGGCCTTACCCCTCGTGTGGGCTTCCCAGGCGATGGATTCCGCTTTAGCTGAGGAACAACCGGTGGCTTTAATCAGTTGCGTGATAACTTCATCGAAAGTATGAATGTTGTCGTTGAATAGAAGTACCTTACAGGGAAATTCGGTTTCCGAGCGATCGGTGGTATCTTCTTCAATTTTTGCCGCTGTATCCGGTAATGCTGCTTTAAGTGTAACTAACATAATACAAAAAGCCACGGCTTCAAGGCCGTGGCTTTAAATAAAGTTATAATTTTTTTACAGATTGAAGTCGGCTCTGAAATCTTCGACCGGCGTCAATTTTTTAGTGGCCTCAAACCAGTCTTTGTAATTTTTTTGCTGTTTAACGTTGAGCAGTTGGCGTTTCAGGTCAGCGCGGGCGCTCTGATAACGGCTTTCGTTGAAATCATCTCTCTGGGCTACCTGAACGATGTAAGCGCCCCGGTTAGTTTTAATCACGTCGCTCAGCGTACCGACTGGAACGGAGAAAAGGGCGCCATTAATGCGCGCGTCTCTGCCTACGCCCGGAATAGAGCTGTTGATGGTGAAATTATTCAGGTCGCGGATGATAATGGTGTTATCAATTTTAACAATATCGTCGATGGTCTTGATTTTTTCACGCAGGGCGACGGCTTTTTCATAGGCTTTTTCACGGCGTTTTTCCTCGATGACAGCCAGCTTGACCCGATCGGCCACCTCTTCAAAAGGTTTAATGCCGGCTTTGGAATAGCTAACGGAGGTAAAAATCGTAAAACCGCGGCTGGTGTGGAAAGGCCGGGTTACCGATTCGCGGTCGGGACTAAAGGCAAAACGCAGGACGGCGCGAAGGCGATCGGAAAATCCCGGTATCATGCTGCGTTCGTTATTGAGAAATTCGGCTGTCGTGTCAATACGCAGCCCGAAGCGCGCGCTGTATTTCTCGAAGGCTTTTTCAAAACCTTCTGATTTGGCGGTTTCATGGAACACGTTGGCGTTTTCGCGCGCGGTCTCGATAGTTTTGGAACTGGCTTCCATTCGTATCAGGATATGGCTGGCTTTGACGCTGTCCTGGGGCTCGGCCGACTTGTCTTTTTTGGATTTTTTCTTTTTGGCGGAATGGAATTTTGTGTCTTCGATTTTGATGATATGAAAACCGAATTGCGTTTCCACCGGCCCAATGATTTCGCCGGGTTTGCCTTTAAAGCAGGCGTCTTCAAATTCTCTGACCATCATGCCTTTGGTAAACCATCCGAGCGAGCCGCCCTGTTCGGCTGATCCTTTATCGGCGGAATACTGCTTGGCCAGTTCGGCAAAATCTTTACCTTCCGCCAGTTGTTTCTTGATATCCGCCAGCCGTTCCATGATTTCCGCGGTGTCTTCTTTGGTTGCCTGGTCGCTGAAATTCACAAACGCCAGCCGCGCTTTTTCGGGCTCCTTAAAATCATCGGTATGGGCTTTGTAGTAGGCCTTCAATTCGTCGTCGGTTACGGTCACCGCTTCGGTGGCCACATCGGCCGGGCTGAAGTAAACCAGCCGCGCGGACAATCGGAGATTGCGCCGCATATACTCCGTACGCAGTTCGCTTTCGGAAACCCGTACAGCCGAATTGACAATATTCTGGATTTTCGAAAAGGGCAGCTGCATTCTGAGAATAGCCTCGATTTCAGCCCATTGCTTGCCGTACTGCGGGTTGCTTAATGCCTGGAAGTATTTGTTCATATCGAACTTTCCATCCGTCTGGAAGCTGGGGCTCTGGCGCAGGAAATCGGGCGGGTTGTACTTAAGATGGTAAGCGATTTCGGAATCGCCGATCGCTATTTCATTCCTTTTTATAAAACGCTGGAGCAGGCGTTCTTCAACCAGCTGATTCCAGACCTGATCACTGATGGACTCCATCTCGGATTCGGAGAGCGCTTCCCCGTTTTTCTGCTGCTGGGTTTGCTGAATCTGATTATAATACACAGTCTGGAAATCGCCGTAGCGGACATCCTGACCGTCAATCTTCCCGATAACGCCACGTTTGGTGCGGGCGATATCCGAATAGTTGGCGCCCCATTCAATCACGATGAGCGCTACAAATGCGAAGACGAGCAAATAAAGTAATATGTGCGTCTTTTCGCGAATCTTGGTCATCATAAAAAAAATCTCCTGAACCGATTTGAAGTTAAAGATTTAATAGCTATATTTCCTATAAGGGCACAAAAATACAATATTTGATATTTAAAATCAAATTTTTATATATATTTTTTTTTTGGGTATTAAAGCCCATACCCGTCACTATTAAGGGCATCAACGATGAAAACACGATCCGGTTTAAAAATCAGTTATGAGGAAATCACAGCACATGCCTGCCGCACGTACAGCCATAAGAAATGTTCGTTATGCCCCTATATAGAATCGGATTATCGCGATGAATTGCAAGCCAAACAAAACAAACTGCAGATGCTGCTGGATAAATGTCCGGGCGGAAAAAGAATCGAACCCATCATACCGTCGCCGCAAAGCCGCCATTACCGCACCGGAACGAAACGGCGCATGTATTACATTCAAAAAAACCCGATACTGGCATTGTCCGGTGGCGCGGCGTCATCCGGAAGGCCGTATGATGTGATGTATTGCCCCATAGAACCCCATAACCACAACCGTATTTATCAGATTGCCCGGGAGTTCTTAAAATACGGGGGTTGTACGGAATTATGTAAATCCCTGAATTACATCATTGTCAAAGGCGGTTATGATGCTTATATGATACTTTTCAGTCTGAAATATTATAACGGAAAAATCAACCAGAAGCTTAATGAGCTTTCTAAAATTTTAACTTTTGAGCTTACCGGCGTTTCCGGGTTATATATAATTTTGGATGATGATACCGGCTATTACATTTCGGATAAGGTGCATACGACTCCGAAAAACATAAGAAAAATTTACGGCGGCGCCGGCGTCACACTATCCGTGCACGGGAAAAAATATTTTTTTTCGCCGCTGGTTTTTTCACAAACCAACACCTCGGTCCTGGATGATTTTACGGAAGCGGCTGTCCGTTTGCTTAATCCCGGTACAAAAGACCATGTTCTGGATCTTTACTGCGGATACGGTCTGTTTGGTTTGTTAATGTCCGATTACGCCGCCTCAGTAACCGGATTGGAACTACTGTCGGAAGCCGTCCGGTGCGCCCGATATAACGCTAAAATCAACCATGCTGAAAATACGCGCTGGATGGCCGCGCCCGTCACTAAGGATTCCATTCAAAGAGTCCTGGCAAGCGGCAAGAGTCCGTCGTTGCTGGTTCTGGATCCACCGCGAAATGGTACGGAACCGGGCGTGATACAGGCCTTAGCGCTCAATCCTTTCAGGAAAGTTCTGCATATATTCTGTAACACGGAAATACTGGTTACGGAGCTTCTTTTATGGAATAAGGCCGGTTACCGCACTGAAAAAATCATTCCGGTGGATATGTTTCCGGCCACGGAACATCTGGAGGTAATGGTGTTACTGACAAAATAAAGGCGGCCCATCGAAACGTGAGCCGCCGTATTAAAATTCCGGGTATATCGGATTATAAAGGCGTTATCGAAATACTTCGGTCCGCGCCAATAACAACGGCATAGGAATGGGAACCCATGGTGAGAGTGATGGTCGTGCCGGAGAAGGTAATCGTTCCACTGATGGTGTAATCACCGGCTATAGTACCGTAGGTGCCATCCTTATCGGGTACCAGGTCCTGCGTAATCGTGAAATTGACGCTGCCGCCGCTAGGTATAGAGGAGCCTTCCACGACACGAAGATTGACGAACGAAAAGTCATACGTATTATAATAATTTAAGTCGTCACCGGTGTTCGGCGTCAGCTTACCGATGGCAAAGTGGATATTAGAATGCAGGGCGCCGTTGAAAACCAGCGCTCCCGTGGAATCCGGGCGAATCCAGTTATTAAATCCTGTTATCGAAACTTCGGTGTTGCTAACCGATATGTAAATACGCATGGAACCTTTATCGACACTGTCGTTTACAGTTACTTGAGTTATGTAGGCTGTGTCCGTAACAAATGGTATCAAGTATCCGTTAGCGCTGGTGGCGTACCGGACCCAGTAACCGGCCAAAACGGTGTCGTTGCCGAATGCATGCGAAGCGCTACAATGCCAAACTCCGTTGATCAGCGTGTCAGAAGAGGACAGGGAGACTTTTATGAATGCGGATGCATGGAAACGGTTAGTATCGGCAAGAGCAAGGCCAATATCGGTATTGAGCAGCACGTTCTGTATTACGGCTTTGGCGCCACGGGGTTCAGATGCCACATCATCGGCCAGTATCCGTTTATCGCTGTCCAGTTTATCACAGGAGGCAATGAATATCAACAACAGGCTCCATAACCCGTATTTTCTGATTGATGCGTACATGCTGATGTTTCCTTTCAAAGTAATTTTTTAAGTGTGGCGTTTTTGTTAATTACTTCATATAATAAGCATAATATATTATCTCGGCAAGGAGAATTATTTAAATGTTTACAATCCAGGTTATCGAAAGCCCGGAAAACCTCGTGGTTCCTAAAATACTTTGCATAGGGTCTAATTATCCTGATCACATCAAAGAAATGAGCCGGAGAACTGTACCAATAAATATTCCGGAACCGGTCGTGTTCATGAAACCGTCGTCGGCTATCATTCACAGCGGCGATACGGTGATCATACCGGAACGATGTGAGGAAATGCATCATGAGGTGGAATTGGTCGCGGTTATATCAAAGACTTGTAAACACATCCGGCCGGAACAGGCCGGGGAATATCTTTTGGGCTATGGACTGGGTCTTGACATGACGATGCGGGATTTTCAGATACAGGCAAAGACCGGCGGAAAGCCCTGGACGCTATCCAAGGGATTTGATACTTCAGCGGTTGTCTCGGATATCATTCCGGCAGGTAAAATTTTGAATCCGGACGCTTTGGATTTGAAATTATGGGTCAATGGCGAACTGCGTCAGTCCGGTAACACCTCCCAGATGCTGTGGCGGGTGCCGGAAATAATCGCATATCTTTCAAGGTATTTTACGCTGCAAAGGGGCGATTTGATCTTTACGGGTACTCCGGCCGGCGTCGGAGAGGTTAGGGACGGCGATACCATCCGTGCCGTTCTGGACGCGTGGATCGAAATAATTGTAACCGTAAAAAAGGAGGCTTCTCAATAATCGGTCGCTGTGGACAGTTTCTTTTCGAGCGCCGTAATCACCTGATTGACCGTGACCGTGGAAGTCTGACCCAGCGAAGCCATAAATATCTGATAGTTACCCGTGCGATTGGAACTGAAAATAATTTTCGTTCCGTCCGGTGAAAACCTGGGGAATACATCATCGGCGTCATCGTAAGTGATACGGAGAGGTTCCGAACCGTCAGCCATCATTTTGTAGATTTCAAAATTACCGTCACGGTTGCTGGCAAAGGTAATGAACTCACCGCCGGGAGATACATGAGGCATAATATCGACGGCGGGGTTATTCGTCAGATATGTTGGATTGCCTTTACCTTCGGTTGGTATGGATGCGATTTCAAAGTTATCCCCGGAAACCTTTTCGGCAAAGACGATCTTATCGCCGGCAAATACCGGATCGGTATAGGTTTTACCTTCGGCGCCGAGGAACTTGAACATGAAATTTCCCGTTTTTTCGATCATATAAATGGATGAGGTCTTTTCCCAGAACGGGTGGGGACTGAAATCGGACCGGTCGCTTGCGAATAATATCGTTGTTGTATCCAAAAAATAGGGCGACCAGTTGTCTGAGCCGTAGCTGGTGGTTACTTTTTTAACGTTTTTGCCGGCTCGGTCCATAATGAATATTTCCCGTGATTTAATGGTTTTGATAGCCTTATCCTCCCGCGTAGAGGCAAAGGCTATGGTTTTACCGTCCGTGGAAAAGCAGGGATTCTCATCGGAACCGGGGTCGGTGGTCAACCGTACGGCGGAGCCCTCGCCGGCCGCTGCATCCATCATGAAAATATCCCAGTTTCCGTTGCGGTCCGACTGAAATAAAATTTTGGCGCCGTCCGGTGAAAACGACGGCATAACATCATTGTAATTATTTTTAGTAATCTGAGTAATCGTGTAAGGACTGACAAAACGGCCGCCGATTTTATCCAGATAAGAATCGGCTTTATAGTCGCGCATGACCGTCAGAAATTCCTGATAGGCGGATTTCCGTTTGCCCATAGATAAAAAGATTTCTCCGCGAAGGTAATGGGCTTCCATATTGGTAGGATCCAATTTCAGCGATTTTTCAAAATAATCGAGCGCATAGGCTTTCCGTCCCAGTGAAAAATATTCCTGGGCAATGTCAAAGTGTAATGAGGCGTTATTTTTATCCTGATCCAGTTGAGTAAATAATTGCGTAAGCTTTTCACTTAAAGTCTGCGTGGAATCTAGAGTCGGTCCTTGCGATGTCGTAAGTGTGTCGGTACCGGTCTGGGCGGATAGGGCGCCGGCATATTGAAGCAGAAAAAAAGCCAGCCCAAGGATTAACATCTGTATTCTGTGCATGTATATAATACCTCCCGCTAATATCGTACGCTGAAAGTAATTTTTAAAGACAAATTTACTTAAGTTTAAATGAATTACATCTTATTTGCAAGATTTTTTATACTGAAAGGCTATTTTTATGTTTTTTTGATAAAGCAACATGAAGATACATTATGCCAACGGATACGGCAACCACGCTAACCGAACTTAAGGGCATCAGTATTGCAGACAGCAGCGGAGAAATTAATCCGGCAACGGCCAGCCCGATACCTACTGAATTGTATAGCGCCGATAAACCAAAGCCGATATAAACCGTCTTTACCGCTTTCCGGGATAGGGCGAGAAATGCCGGGAGATTTGAGAGCGCGCGGGCATCTAAAATAGCATCACTGGCCGGCGTGAAAGCGCCGGTCTGATCGGTAATGGCAACGCCAAAATCGCTTTCTTTAAGCGCCGCGATATCATTAAGCCCGTCTCCGATCATCATTACATGCGCACCGTTTCGCCGAAGCGATTCCAGATAATGGCTTTTATCCTGCGGAGTTTGGCGAAAACGCATGGGAATGCCCTCGCCCATGATAGCGGTCAGGCGCGGTTTTTCCAGTTCATGATCGCCCGAAAGCACTATCAGCCGGTATCGCGTCTTCAGCTCCTGCGTCAATTCCCGTAAGCCCTCACGATAGGCCGTTTGGAGACGGAAATATCCTTTGTACCGGCCGTTTAAACTCAGGTGAACTTTGCTACCCTCGACGTCCCTATCCATGTACCCATCGCCGGATAAGCCTCTAGAAGATTCAGCTATCCATTCCTGGGCGCCGATTTTAATCTCCATGTCGTTATTGGAACCACGAAGGCCCAGACCCGGCACTTCCTCGGATTGGATCGGCACTACAGGAACGCTGTTGTCGAAAGATTTGTAAATGAGGCGGCTCAGAGGATGCACGGATTGGTAAACAAGGGATTTAACGAGCGCCTGCTCTTTCATTGTCAGCGTGGGACCTATAAAAGAAATGTTTTCCGGGTGTGGCGTGGTCAGCGTACCTGTTTTATCAAAAACAATCGTGTCTATCGCGCTCATAATCTCAATGCCTTCGGCTGATTTCAGGTAAAATCGGTTACGGCCGAAGTAGCGCATTAAGGAACCAAAGGTAAAGGGGATGGTCAACGCCAACGCGCACGGGCAAGCGATAATCAGGACAGCTGTCATGACATGGAGGCCGGCGGCGACATCCGTAAAGGCCCAGAATAGACCCGCAATAACGGCGATCGTTAATATGATAAATGTAAAATATCGGGCCGCCACGGACGACAAGCGGGTAAGGCGGCCTTCGCGCTTTGCATACTGACTCCAGAGCTGGGTCAGGTAACTTTGCGATACCGTTTTAACCGTTTCCACTTCCGTAATAGAACCCAGGATTTTACTGCCGGCAAAAATCCGGTCGCCGTTACGCAATGCGACCGGGTGCGACTCGCCGGTCACAAAGCTGAAGTCGGCTGTCGCCGCTGCGCTCATCACGATGCTGTCTGCGGGCACAATTTCGCCGTGCCTCAGCAACAGGCGGTCGCCGGCTTGAATGGCGTCGAGAGACACGAACGCGGCGCCGGTGCCGGCGTCGTGGCGGTCTATGCGCTGGACCGAAAGCGGAAAATAGGAACGGTAATCGCGTTCAAACGAGAGCGCATAATAGGTTTTATTCTGGACCACGCGACCGATCAGCAGGAAGAACACCAGCCCCGAGAGCGAATCCACATAACCCGGACTGAAGCCGCTGAGAATGTCGTAAACACTGCGCGTGAACAGCGCCAGAATGCCTATGGCCACGGGTACGTCCATGTTGATATAGCGTTCCCGCAAGCCGGAGAGGGCCGAAGTAAAATAATCGCTGGCGGCGTACAGTACCGGCACGGACAGCAGCAGATTTAAAAACCGGAAAACCGATTCCAGCATCGGTTCCAGCTGACCGCCGGCGAAATAATCGGGCAGGGCGAAAAGCATCACATTGCCGAAACAAAAACCAGCCACGCCCAATTTCACATACAATCGCCGCTCAATCCGGTGCGGTTCGGGACGGTGCAAGCTGTAATTCATGTTGGGTTCATAACCGACGGCGCTGAGGAGTTCCGCCAGCATGCGCAGCGTAAGCCGGGATTCGTCAAATTCAATCGTGGCTTCCTTTTTGAAAAAATCCACGCGGACCCGCACTACAGCCGGTTCGATTTTGGGAAGATTTTCAAGCACGTAAATACAGGCGCTGCAGTGAATGGCCGGCAGGTTGAGCGTCACCCGGACGATGTTTCCGTACCGAAATGTTATAAAGCGTTCTTTAAACTGAATAGCATCCAGATAAGCAAAACGGTTTCCCGGCTGCGGATTTTCCTGGGTGAGCGGTGATTGTTCGGATAGGATACGGTACACCATCCGGCAACCGTTACAGCAAAATACTTTATCGCCGTCGCGGATCCGATCGTTTTCGCACGGATCATTGCAGTGATGACAATTCATTAATAAAAAAAAGTCTTGTGTCCAAAACCATTCATTGTTTCAGACTTTTAAACGGCAGGTTGGAAACGTTATTTCAGGCTGACTTTTGTACCGCTGGCTTTGATTTCTTCGCCGTATTCCTGAATCGTTTTTTCGGAAAGCATTTTACGGATTTCTTCGCGGAATGCTTTGTACTTTTCGTGAATCGGGCAGGGATTTTCATCGGTACAGAATTTGAGTCCGATACCGCAGCGGTCGAAAATTTCCATGCCTTCAATGGCGCCGACAATGTCTGCCAAAGTGGGATTTTTTAATTCCGGATTGATTTCAAAACCGCCGCCGGGACCTTTAACCGAACGCAAAATTCTACGTTTTGCCAGCATTTGGAGAATTTTACTCAAATAAGGCGCCGGTACGCTGAGGTTCGCCGCCATCTCTTTCAACCCAACCAGCTTGCCTGGATGTAACGATATATACAAAACGGCCTGTAAACCATATTCGCACGATTTTGAAAATATCATCTTTGACCTCCTTGATTTTTATTTGGACTAAGCTATCCAATATTAACAAAATTTTCGTTCAAACTCAATAAGAATCTTTTTTTGTTAATAAAAATTTTGGTATTTTAATTGCAGTACTAGGTTAACCAGTAAAAATGTTATTTGGTAAAATAATTAAAAATAAACGACTTAAGTGAATTTATAAGCGTTTATTTTAACAAAAATCTGAAAAAGGTTTTCAAAAATCTGAATTCTCTGTGTTTTGAGGGTTACGATAGATCAAATTGGTCAAGGAAATCTTCATCAATTTGAAAGCGTTGCGGTTTAGGGTTCCGCAACGCTTTTTTTTTTAGCTCTTCATTCTGATAAATATGTAAAATGCTATGGATCCGAAAATGGCATTGCCTATCCATGCGGATAAAATAGGATCCAGGCTTTGGTTATATCCCATATATCGACCTGCCTGAATGACTATCCAATATGAAAAACAAATTACCAGGGTGAGGAAAATATTCATTCCGGCGCCGCTTTTTTTTCGGGTCGCTGCCAGAGGCGCCCCGAAAAGAATCATGACAAAACAGGTAAGCGGGTAAGCGTATTTAAGATGGTAGTCCACCTCCCAGCGTTCGGTGCGCGAACCGCTATTTTTAAGTTTTTCGATGAAGGCTTTCAGTTCCAGATAGTCCATTTCATCCGGATTGCGTTCGCCTTTGAGAATGTCATCGGGGGTAAAGAACAAGTCGGCTTTTGTTAGGAGGTCAAAACGTGCGGTGATTTCTCCCTTATCGCTGAATTGCCGTTGCATGCCGTTTTTCAGTATCCAGGCCGAGGCCGCGCTGTCCCATTCCGCTTCCTCCGCGTCGATGCGCGAAATGATTCGGTTCCGGAAAAATTCCTGTATGGAAATATGCGTGATGATATACGATTTTCGGTCAAAACGGTCCATGATTACTTTGATGCCGCTCGGGTCATACAGGTTAATATCCTGTCCCGAAACTTTGCGCACGGACACCGAACGGTCGATATACGTTTTCCACAGGTCGGATTTTTTTCTGTTGGAATCCGGGACGATGTTTTCGCTGATCCAGAAATCCGCGGCGCTGATAAGGATTCCCATCACCAGTAAAGGCGTAATCAGCCGGAACAGGCTCACGCCGGAGGATTTGATAGCCGTGATTTCGTTAAAACGCGACAGACTGCCGAGTGAAAACAGGCAGGCCATCAGTACGTCCACCGGCAGGGTCAGCGTGATGATATGCGGGATAAAATGGATATAATACTGAATAAGAACGTCAGTGGGTACCTTACGGTCGATGAACCGGTCGGTGTTTTCCACGTAATTCACCGCAACGAAAATCGTGACCATAGCGATCAGGGCAAACACCAGAATACCCGTAAATTTTTTCAGCAGGTAACGGTCTATGATGCTCAGCGGGCGCATGGCTAACGTATAAGATCCGGGGTTAATCGGTGAGCATAAAGTCGATTTCGTTCTTTTCGCGGTTCACGCGGATCAGGCGGACGCGTACGGTATCGCCCAGCCGCAACGTGCGGTGGCGCCGCTTGCCCTTGATCTGATATTGTTTTTCGTCGTATATGTAATAATCGTCATCAATATCGCGAATATGAATCAATCCTTCGATCAGGTATTCCGGGATTTCGACAAATATGCCAAAAGCCATGACGCCGGATATAACGGCATCGTATTCCTCGCCGATTTTATCCAGCATGAACTCCACCTGTTTCACTTTGACCGATTCGCGTTCGGCGTCTGCGGCAATTTGTTCCCGTTCCGAACAGTGGCGGCCGATGCTATCGAGGTTGTCTTCCAGCCAATCGCGGTGCTCCGCCGTCATGCCGCGGCTGTAGGCCTTCAGGAGGCGGTGAACCACCAGATCCGGATAGCGTCGGATGGGCGAGGTAAAGTGGGTATAATAATCAAATCCCAGCCCGAAATGGCCGATGTTTACCGGGCTGTAAACCGCTTTGGACATGGAGCGAATGGCCACTTTCTCCACAAGGGGATAGTATTTATGGCGGCGTATTTTGTTCATCATCATCTGAAGCTGGCCGGCGCGGAGCTTACTAAAATCCTTTGAAAATCCGGGATTAACCCCGAGGGCTTTGAGCAAGCCGAAAAAATTTTCCATTTTTTCAGCCGGCGGTTTATCGTGCACCCGGTAAAGGAAAGGCCGTTCGGGGCCGGGCTCTGCCTTGTTTACCGGTTTGCCGATATGCGCCGCGGCGGTGCGGTTAGCGGCCAGCATAAACTCCTCGACCAGCCGGTGGCTGTCTAAACGGTCTTTACGATAACACGCGACCGGATGTCCGGCGGTGTCCAGAACAAATTTAGCTTCCGGCGTATCAAAATCCAGACTGCCTTCCGCAAGACGTTTACGGGTAAGGATTTTTGACAGTTTATTCATTTGAAGAATCATATCGATAATTTCCGGCGAGACATTTTCCACGCGTTGGCCTTCAATAACCGACTGCACTTCTTCATAAGTGAAGCGCCGGCGGCTGTGAATCACGCTTTCCTCAATATCATAATCGAGAATATTGCCGCGCATATCCAGCGTCATCAGTATGCTGTATGTCAGGCGGTCGGCATCAGGGCGCAGACTGCATAAGTTGTTGGAAAGCCGCTCCGGGAGCATGGGAATGACGCGGTCTACCAGATAGGTGCTGGTGCCGCGCGTATAGGCCTCTTTGTCAATTATGGAATCTTCGGGGACATAATAACTGACATCGGCGATATGCACGCCTAGCAGAAACAAATTTTCCGGCAGAGTAAGGAGAGAAACCGCGTCATCAAAATCCTTGGCGTCCGCCGGGTCGATGGTTACCGTCAGCCAGTTTCGGATATCCAAGCGTCTTGAGATTTCGCTATCCGGTATCGCCTCATCGGCGGCGGCGCAGGCGGTTTCGACTTCGGGAGGAAATCCGAAACGGATATCATGCGCTTTGACCACCGAAAGCACGTCCACGCCGGGTTCGGAAGGGAAGCCGAGTATTTCCGTGATATGTCCTCGCGGATTCAGGTGTTCATCCGTCCAGTCGTCGAGGGTAACCACAACTTTTTGTCCGTCGGCCGGTTTCAGGTCTGCTTTATAGGTTACCAGAATATCGCGCTGAAAACGCAGATCGTCGGGTATGACGTATTCCAAGTTCCGGTCGTTTTTATAAGTGCCGACCAGGCGGGAACGGCCGCGCTCAATCACTTCAGCGACTTCGGCCTCCAGACGGCGCCGTGCCCGTCGGCGTTCCAGAGGTATAATCATCACGCGGTCGCCGTCCAATGCCGTGCGCAGATGATGCGCCGCGACATAATATTCGTCCGCAATACCTTCCACGCGGACATACCCTTCTCTTCGCTTGCTCACGGAAATGCGCCCGATAAGCCGGTTTTCAAGAAGATGATAGTTTTTTCCCTTTTTATACATCACGCCTTCCAAAACCAAGTCATGGAGAACGGCGTCCATCGTGTCCGAACCGGCGGTTTTAAATTTTTTCGCAAGGTCCTTGGCTTTTATTTTTCCACCGGGCTGTTTGCGGAGAATCTCCAGTATCTGCGCCCGTAATGATTTTTTATTCATAGACGTTACGGTTTAATAATTTTTTGTATAGACACATTTCCTTTAAAGATCGAAGCAATGACCTCCCGGTCTCTGCGCTTGAATAAAAATTTCCATCCCAGATAAATATATAAGAAAATAAACAGGAATCCTAAAACAATATCGTAAAATATTTTTACAGGCGGGTACGTCATAATTGCCCGCAGTCCATAAAACACCACGCCGATGGTCAGACCGTAAAGCAGGACATAGAGCATACTGCGTTTCAAGGGTTTTATTTTCAGCCACAGGTAGGTTTCGGTGATTTGCGCGACCACGGTGATGACGCAGGCGGTCAGCGAACCCAGCGCCGCGCCCGTCAGACCGTAAACAGGTATCAGCAGGAAGTCCAGGACGAGATTGACCGTTACCAGCAGGATGTTGTTGAATAAAGGAAGATAGGGATGTCCCATCATGATGAGCGCCGGTTCGGCGGCTGAGAAGACCGCATGGAGCATGATGCCCATGCAGGCCAGCACCAGCGCCGAATAACCGTAAACGAAATCGTCGCCGAAGATCTGAAGCATCCGGTCGCCGAAGACGGCCGATAGGACGAAAAAACCGACACATAAAAACAAGCCGCTCCGGAGCAGGGTGATAAATATGCTTTCCAGTTCCGAGGCGTCGTTTCGGACACGCATCGCAACGACAACCGGCATGAGAATCGGATCGATGGCCTGAGGGATGTTGCGCATAATGTTGGCGACGTTCAAAATAATCTGATACACTGCCACCTGCGCGGAGGTAGCGATAATGCTGAGCGGCACCAGATCCACTTTGATGGATATTATCGATAGAAAGTCTGTTACCATAACGGGCGCGCCGAAAACCAAAATCCGTTTCCAGTGTCGGAAAGACGGCAGACGGCGCCCGATTTTTTTTAACGAAAAAAATTTTGAGTAGTAATAAACCGATAAGCACGCGCCGGCCGCAAAACCCATCGCTTTGGCTAACACCGGCGCCACCGCCACGGTCCAACCGAAAACGAGTACCGCTATAAAAATCAGGTCCAGGAAGGGCTCCAATCCGTTACGCACGAACACCCATAGTTTCATGATACGAAGACCGCGCGTGGCTGTAAGCAAAACAGTGGTCAGGCAATAGAACGGCGCCGACCAGACCATCACCCTGAGATAACCGGCCAGTTCCGGTTTATTCATAAACGCGGCGACCGAGTCCGCATAAATGTAAATTCCCGTCACCAGCATGGCGCTGAGCAAAAATGTGAGCATCAGATAAGCCAAAATGCCCCGGTAATAATCGTCTTCGTCACGTTCTTTGGCGGTGACCACAAAATCAATGATAAGCCGGTGCGCGCCGAAATAACAAACAATAAAGCATAGATTCATGATCAACCAGGTCGTGCTGAAATAGCCAAATACGGTCTGGCCCAGAAAGCGGGTGGCAATAAGATCAAAAAACAGGTGCGATAATTTACCCAGATTACCAAGCAAATTAACCAGGGAACCTTTGATGACGTCTTTGATATCCCGTTGTTCTTGTTCCATATCTGCGTTAAAAAAACGGAGAGCCGATGGGACTCTCCGTGTGGTTATTATTGCCGAAATGGCCGTATCATTTGGTTACGGCAATTTTTACGGTACGGATTACTTTTTTCCCGCTCAGGGCTTTGGCTTCTATTTTGGCAAAATAAACGCCGGACTGAATTTTTTGAATATTCCATTTGACTTCGTTATCGGTCTGGCCGAATCCGGTACCGTCGAGTTCTTTGATCAGGTCGCCGGCCATGTCGAATATTTTTATTTTTACATCCGCCGGCTTGCTGAGATAATAACGGATCGAAACCGGTTCACCGCGTGACGGATTCGGATAACAATAGGCCTTTTTCTTCGGCATCAGATCCTCACCGGGATCCGACAGGGTGTTTTGCTCCACGCTCAGCGAGGTGTTTGCGATATCGCCGTTAATCTTAATCCATCGCATCCGGTCTGTTCGGTAAGCGCCCGGCAAATCCCAAACATAAACAAAACCGTCTTCACTGACCGCGGCCACATCCATATCGCCGTCATCATCCAAATCGGTGAGGAAGGGCGATGCCGTCACCGTAAACCCGGCCGAGAGCGGAAACCCCGACACCGGGTTACCGGTTTTGTCGGTGGCGAACACCCGGCCGTCGCCGGATGCGGCGAGAATATCCTGCAAGCCATCGTCGTTTATATCGCCTATGAGCAATGATGCCGTCACCGTACCCGCCGGTTGAGCGGCATCCAGCGCTACGGGGAAATTTGTAACCAGCGTGCCGTTATGATTGAACGCATATATCCGGTTTGGCAGACCCGCCATGATTTCAAGAAAGCCGTCCTGGTCAATGTCCGCAAGAGAGGGCGCACGGTTTGATCGCTCCGGAAGTTGTATCGGGTAACCGAATCCGGTTGACGGCGATACGTTCAGATAAGACCGGCCATTGGCCTGGTACAGATCCACGGCCAGTCGCGTGCCGTTCATCAGCAGATCGCCAACAGCGAGGGAAGATTGTTCGGCGGCAGGAGCGTCACTCCAGACAGCTGAAATTCCGCCGGTTACGGGGAGTATATAAATTTTATTGTCGGTTCGTACCCATACACTGTCCTGATTCAGCAAGGCAAGACTTAAGACCGGATGGATAAAGTTTTCTCTTCGGATTTCGTTGCCCGCATGATCCCAGATGATTACATGGCCGCTGATCGTCCCTATGATAATTCTTTTATTATTGGTTATCACCGGGGCCGTAGTGATTTTGGAGCCGGCAGAGCGTGTCCATACGGTATCGGCAAAACCGTCCATATTGGCATCGACGGCTTTCCATACGTAAACCGTTCCGTTATTGGCCCCCGCAATTATTTCAAGGTAATGGTCGTTATCAAGATCAGACAAAGCCGGCGTAAAATAAATCGAATCGGATGCCTGCGCGAAAACAGCCAGAGGCCATTCGGTAGAGTCTTTTCCCAATCCCGGACGGCTTACTGCAAGGTTATTGGGGATCACTTTACTCCCGTCGCTGTGCCAGGCGAAAATCTTTCCGGCGGTGGTTGCGGCAATGAGTTCACTTTTGGAATCCCCTGAAATATTGCCGCCGGTCAGGCCGGTAAAACCCGGCGATCCGTTGATAAACTGCGGAAACCCGTCCATCAGCAGTGAAGTTCTCAGACGGAAAGACATAATGTTCTGCAACGGACTTATATCCGTCATACGGATGCCGCTGTGAACGCGGTTTTTCCCCATCGAATTCGGAACGGAAGTGGCGGTAAAAAATACGGAGTCGGCGTCATTGTTATAATATTTGAAGCCTTCGTTGCCTCTGAAAAAGAAATCCCATCGGTCACCGGCATTCATAGCGGTAAACGGGCCCGACGTGGAAAGATAACCGATATCCTGACTGCCGGAACCTTCCACGACACGGATGCCGCGGTTATTGCGGTCATTGTTAATAGCATTGTTTCGGATATTTGCGCGGATGACGTTTTCATCAATGTGCCAAATCAGCAGGCCGCTACCGGGCAAGGCGGCGTCGTATTCGTCAATTTTCGTAATCACTCTGGAAACAGCCGATTGCTCGGCGCCGGCCAGATAGATGGTATCCAGAATATAACTGCCATTGGTACGGATGGTATCAATGCGGGAGAGGCGAACAGGAAATAAACTGTTATCGACAACATCCCGCTGGCGATTTTCAACCAAATAATATTCATTCTCATTGATGGGAATTTTGATAACGGTATTCTTTCCGGCCAGTTTACGTGGTAATAACTGTACGTAGGGCGTGTCGCGCAATATAATAGGTTCGCACCAGCCCATATATATTTTTGTCCACGGATCGGGCTCAACCGGGATGAGTCCGTCGCCGTTAACCGCGCCCTGATCTTCCAGTCCGAAGACGCCGACAGCCGGATGGCCTGTTTGGGTATTAAAAAGGTCGGGCATGCCCAGTTGACTGCCGAAGTTGGATATAAGAATTCCTGATAAGCCGATTTCGCGGAATACATCAACCTGAAATAAAGGATCGATCAGAAACTGACTTTCCGTTTCAGGAACAACAACCCCGCTGGTAATTTTTTTCATGCCGCCGTTAACCGGTATGCCATCGAATCCGGCCGAGGTGTCCGCTTTTTTAAGCAGGTCCAGGGAAATAAAGCGCGACGAGAGATCGTTTGGCGTATTATCTTCGCTGCTAAAGTCCTGACCGACACCGGCATGAAAAACGATGATATAATCGTAAGATGAAAAATCAATGGCGTCTGAAGCGTCCGCCTGGATGATGGCGTCCATGAAAAACTTAGCCAATCGGACATCACGGACAGACTGGGATCCGCGTATGCCGTAGTAATTCATATACTGATTTAATGAATAAGCGGAATCCATACCGTCCGGTTTGACCGTGAAGTTCACTATAAGTTTTCCGTCAGAAACGTCTTCGTAGTAATTTTTCATAGCCAGCAACTGATCTTCGAAGTAGCGCTTATTATGCGGCGGCGGATCAATCGTCAGACTGTCGCGTAAGTCGCGCAGGTCAAAATGGCCGTTGCCGGTAGTCTGGAGGTTATCGGTAATTTCTTTGCGGAACTGGACTCTCAGGGCAAGCACATTCACCGTTTGCGTACCGGCGCCGGAAACGCGTCGTTCTTTATAAGGCGCGGAGGCATTGGAATAAAGGGTTCGGTTAAGTGTCTGCGCCTGAAGGCCAGTGATGGTAACGAAAACCAATAAGAAAATGATGTGTTTCATGAATGCTCAGATGGTTAAATAAAAAAACCGGAAACCCCTCTTATAATAAGAGGTATATCCGGTTTTTATGAATATGCGATCATGCCATATAATTAAAATACTACCCCTATGCTGTAGAATTGGGAGCCGTCCCGTGCGTTAAAATCGCCGGCCAGTCGGGTTGTGTAGGCGAAGTCGATTTTAAACATGGAATATTTTATACCGGCGCCGAAGTTCAAGTCATATAATTTTCCGGCGACATCAAGGGCTGTTCCGGAACGCAGCGCCAGAAAGTCGGAATACATGTATTCCACGCCGAAATTATGACCGAGCCGGTGCCAGCCGTTGTCGCTCCATGTGGTAAAAAGCGCCGATTTGGTGTAAAATTTCTTTGAAAAGGGATTGATGTTATATATCAGCGATTGTGAACCCTTGGAGGTGCCGCGGACGATCAGCCGGTTGATTTCATAGCATACAGAGATGCTGTTATAGTCGTCTTTGTATGCCGGATAGGAAAGGCCGGCCCGTAGCAGGGTCGGCAGCGGATCTGCTTGGGCCTCGTCCACATAGGTAATTTTAGGGCCTATATTGGCCAGACTGGCGCCGAACGTCAGGTCCTTAATAAAAAGATTTTTTTTCATGACGCCGACGTCGATGGCCACAGAACTTCCGGTACCCTTTTCTTTTTCAGCCGTGCTGCTTTTATTGGCCAGCTTGCTGTAGATGAATTTTAAATTACCGCCGATGCCCCAGTTCTCACTGAGTTTGGTAGCGTAGGTAGCGCCAATAGACATATCAAAGCTGTTAATTTTACCCTGATATTGATTGAGATCGTCTCGCAGTTCCTGTTCGCCGAGGTTGAAGAAAGTGATGTTGGCGCCGACCACGCCGATGTCATCGAGATACCAGGCAATGGAGCCGTAATCATAGAACATATCCAGATTAAAACCGGGAAGCCAGTTTACATGCATGAACTCGAAGCTGCGGGGAGTTTCGGGCGTTAGTGAAAATCCCAGAGCGCCCGGATTATAATAAATCGCATTGGCATCCCGGGCGGTGGATACACCGGACTGGCCCATCCCGTTATGCCGGGCGCCGGGCGGGATCAGCAGGAACAAAACGCCGGCTTCACTCACCTGCGCCTGCGCCGATGACACGGTCCATATCCAATCGCCTATCAGCAGAAGCGCACTCACGGCGACGGGAAACATTTTTTTCATCAAAAAGGCATTCATTGAAACATACCTCCTAATTGGGTTTATTTAGAAATGATTAATTTTCCAATGTATTCGCTACGGGTATTATTTTCTGAGGACCGAAGCGTGATTTTGTAAAGATAGAGTCCGTTAGCCAGCCGGTTTCCGTCGGCGTCACGGCCGTCCCAGAAAATACTGTTATACCCGAACGAAGCTGAAGCATCTATTTTATTAATCTGTTTTCCGCTGATCGTGTAAATGCGAATTTCCACATCCCCCGCGCTATGATTACAGATGAAGGTGAAATTGGTATACCGCCGGAAAGGATTCGGATAATTCATCACATCGCGAAGCTTAACCGGCTCCAGCTTGCCGGAGGCGGTTACGGTGGGCACCACGGTGAAAGAGAAATCGGTTCGGGTGACGTTATTGAGATTATCGAAAACGGTCAGCGAAGCGGTGTGTTTGCCGGTCTCAAGGCCGGAGAGGGTTCGGGAGACGGTGCCCTGAGTGAAGTCGCCGGTCGCCGTGGTGTACTGCGAACTTAGGTTGATGACGGTGGCATGGTCGATAACAAGCTGGATCCCGTGCCCGGCTGAGGCGGTAACATTGATGCCGCTGCTGTCCCGGAAAAATATATTGAGCACAGGATTTTGCCTGACCGGATCGCCGTTGTAAAAGGGCTGGCCCTCGAATCCGATAGTGACCGCAGGACCTACGGTATCCAATCGGTCGGCGCTGAGGGAATCAATGATAATGTCGTTATAAGCGCCGCCGACCCAGGAACTCCCGTCGGTGGCCACAGCTAGAATTTTTCCTTTCAGATAGCTGTAACTGAGATCCTTGGGCGGTATGAAATTTATGATGAATTCGCCGTTTTGAACCTGTGTTTTTCCGCGGAATAGGGTGCTGCCCCAGAGATTATAAGCCGTACTGCCGGTACCGCAACCGGGTTTAGATGTATAGGTTTTATTAATGACGCGGTCCAGCAGGGTTATTTCCGCTTCTCCGTTAAAACCGCTGTTAATGCTTCCGCCGGGTAAGTTGATACGGCCGTGGATGGCTGTTTGTGCCAGGGCTTTAATGGTAACCGGTTGTACGGATGCTATGGTCAATTCTGGAGTCGGGTAGTTAATCGTTAAAGCGGGGTCGCCGAGCAAAACGTATTTTTCATTATTAACCTGATGAAAACGGCTAATCGGCATAGCGCGTTTTCCGTAAAAAACCGATTTTCCGAGAGTCCCTTTTTGTTTTAATGATATGAATATCTGTTTCATCAAGTCGGTATTGACCCCGGCATAAACCGCTCTGGTAGCGGCAAACAGCGCAAAGGCCCCGCGCCCGGGGGTAACTACTAATTTTTCCCCGCCACCCTGGCGGTCGGTCTGGTCAAACTTTGCAAATGAGCAGGAGAAATTTGTAAAATAAAAATATTTTCCCTGATTCTGAATGAGCGGGAAATCCGTTTCATCCATGTATAACCGCTCATGAGAGAGTTGTTTGGGGTTGCCGTGTCCGACAAAGTTGACAATCATACTGCCTTCGTTGATAGCTTCAAGAAACCGATCGCGCGCCTGCCTTTTAAAACAGGTGGATCCGAGCATCTCACAGGGGTATTCGGTCAGGTATATCTTCTCTTGCAGCCAGGAGGGGCCGATCATAGACGTATCATTAGCCATTTGCTCGGTAGGCCCGATATGTAGATCCAGCTCGGAGCCGCTGCCAGGCGCGCATTCGTCGTCGGCCACCAGCGTGATTTTATGACGCCAGGCCTCGATGCCGCTCATATTTTCATGATACAGGATTTTATCCACCGCGGCTTTAGCCTCATTATCCGTATTGCAGGGAATTCTTCCAATCGACAAGTCCGCCGCCGGCAGATACAACTGGGGATAAGTAAAATTGCCGTCGCTGTTGTCGTTATAGATATTGACGTCGTTGATGTACGTGTACATATCATCGCTCTCGCGCGTCTCGATGGCAAAACCAGAGCCGGGCACGTCGCTTTGAATCTGATAGGTGGGTATCCAGTTATGATCGCTCTGGATCAGCACATTCCGGTAATCGTAATCTCCGTCGCCCATGAGGAGCACATAAAACAGATGATCATGCTTGTCCGGCGTCTGCCAGCGGTAATACGCATACCGCAGGAAATCCCGGATGGCCACCGGATCGGGAAGCCCCGCGCCGAACTCGTCAAAAATATCCTGCACATCCACCACCATCGTGCGGAAACCGTTTTTAGACTGCCGGTGGCTGGCCAGCCGCAGCGCCTGCTGTCGGAAATTCGGATGCGTGATAATCAGATAATCCGCCCGGTTGGAAGTATTCGCCAGATCGGAATTTACGTCTAACGTGACCTGGGACTTGTTAACCGTGCGGTAACTCCTGGAATGAGCGATCCAGTATCTTTTCGGTTGTTTCGCGGCCACTTCATCGGCGAACCATAACGTATCGCCGGCTACCGATAACGGCAGAATCTCCCGGACCTCGTCGTGTCGGGTAATATCAAAGACGCGCGTGCCGTCGCCGGAGATTCCTTTCAGCGCCACCGGATAGGCATACACCCCGGCCTGCGCCGGCGAAAACACAGTCAGTTTATCTTTATAAAGATTCAGCTTGCGGTTATACTGTATCTCAAACCAGTCCAACGCCGCCGTGCTGCCGGCCTTGTTGTTGTAATAGGAAACATTAATCCGGCCGCCGGATAAGACGGACGGCGGTAAGGAAAAACTCAGCAGTTGACTGCGCATACCGGAAAACACCGATGTGGTGTAGGTTGAAGAATTATCCACCGTTACACGGAAATAATTTCCTGTGCCCTCCACCGAGGAACCTTTAAACTTGATGGTATAGGTAACCTCCGAAGCGGCATCCCGGTCATTGAGCAATCCGCCGTCAGGAATCTCCGAAGAGGCCGGATACGTAAAGGTCTGGCCGGCGCCCATCGACTTCATGACCCACACCAGCCCGGATTGGTAAAAGTTCTCTTCGTCTTTTTCGTAATGATACCGGTGAAGAAACGTATTCTGCCGTACGTAGGCGCTGCCGGCCGAAGGCTGCGAAACCATCCGCTTACCCGTTACACCGTCATTAAAAGTAAGCCAGTAAATGTTTTCTTCCGTGTAATAATTCGTCCGAAACTGATACTTGTTCGAGGAGGAATCATACTGCCAGCTCTTGGTCCCACGGCCATAAAAGAGGACGTAATCGCCGCCGTCAAACTTCCGGTCGGATTCACCCTGTACCCAGATCGCATTTTCCCGAAGATCCAGCGGACGAATTCCCCGCAGATTGTTCGGATCGGACAGATTCAGACTGTCGGGCAACAGCGGCAGATTTCCGCCTCCGTTGTTGTAGATTTTGATGGTCATCGGATCAATCGAGGAGACTTTCTCGCCGAGGTCCTCAAAGAATTTTTTATCGAGTTTATATAACCCGTCTTCTGTGATGCGGATTTTATACCACTTGCCCGCGCTGAGACGGTTGCCGACTGATAGGAATGTTTTTTCCATCGCCGAACGTACCCGCCATTGTCGGGCGGAGGATTCATTCAGGAACAAACCGGAAGGAAATTCATCCGAGACCGAAGTTTCAGTCTGGTAGCGGGCTGTACGCAGGGCGTTAGAAAAAGACAGCGTAATTATCGCCCGGCGAATGATACGGATTTTATTCATCAACGGATGGTATTGTACCGGCGTAAACGTGATGCCGGCGGTGTTAATGTCCCGTAATAACGACGGAGGTGAAACGTCGGTCACGTTTTCCGGAAACCAGCGGTTTTCGCTGTAGGTCGCCGATTCGGTGTAAGCGGTGGCTATGACCATTCCTTCGTTGTCATACTCAAAGGACGGCGCGGGCAGCAGGCGGTAGCCGGAAAGTTCCTCCGATTCCAGCACCTGTACCGACGCGGTAACCCCGGCGCCGTAGGGAAGGGCTATCTGACCGCTGGCAACGGGCATATCCGGCTCGCCCGGAAGACTCCGGGTTTGAAAACCATTATCCGTTTCCCATCGGTAATAAAGCCGGCCGGACTGATAGGTCTCGGTGAGCTTCAGTTCCTGACCTCGGTATTCTAAAACACAACCGCCGGCGTCCGAACGCATTACGCGAAGCGGGCTTTGTCCTGTCAATACACCGGTTATCAGTATAGTGAAAACAACAAGGTGTTTTCCATAAAATGAAAAACGCATTCTAATACCTTTGGGTTAGTAAATTGGCGGCTATCGTGGCTGTGAATGTAAACAGATACAAACGATTTGCAGGACTTTCATCAGATTTTTAGTTACTTTTAAATGCAATTACTGTAGCAAGGTTCTGATAAAAAGCTCCTGTAAAGTATGGTAGATTACTTTTATATTAGACAATATATATAAAGCACACGGAATTTGTCAAGGTTTTAATAATCTTTTTAACAAACCGAAAAAATGAATGATTTTTTTCGTGACATGGAATTTTGATTATGAAAACCGCAAACGTACAAGCAATGCGGATCCTCGGTTAAATAATCGTTATGGTAAGCATAGGCCATACCCCGGCATCCGCCGCATAACCATCGATACGCGCACATCCCGCAGCGTCCTTTCAGCGCGTCACGGTTGCGGAGTTCTTTTAAGACGGTATGCTGCCATATATCTTCAATGTCATCTTTTAAAAGATTTCCAATGACGATCGGCAGGCGGCGGCAGGGATACACATCGCCGTTAGACTCGACGGCAAGACTGTTGAAACCGGCGGAACAGCCGCCGATCGCTGAAGCGTGGATTGCCCGAACCGGAGACATCAAAAACGGACGAAACAACGGATCGCGCAGGGGCACAGGAATATGCCGGATAGTCAGTATACGCTTCATCACGTTAAACCATTCGTACTGGGTGAGCGTTTCGGTGAACTGTTTTTTGGTAAAAGGCACCATTCTTGAAAAATACAACCGGTGACAAGGAACGGGCGGCCGGCGGATCAGGTTTTCCATCGAGCAGAGATTTACAGTGGATACCGTCATGGCCAGCGTGAATTCGATGCCGTCAGGCGTATAATCTGATAGTTGTTCCTGAATCACGGCCATGGCCTTCGTTCCCCGAATAGCATCATGCGCGCAGGTATCACCGTCCACGCTGATCTGATAATACCGGACACCGGCTTTGTAAAGTTCAGCCCTTTTGCTTTTGGAGAGCAGCGTTCCGTTCGTGAGAATACGGATCATAAGATTTTCAGCCGTGCAGTCCGCCGCCAAATCGGGTAAATGCGCGCTTAACAGCGGCTCTCCGCCCGCAAAATGAATACGTCCCGCCAGCGAACGTCTTTTTAAAAACGATTTGAACTGGGAAAAAACAGCCCGCAGCCCGGAAAAGGAAATATCCTCATGGCTTTCCGTCCTGTAGCAATGCGCACAATTGAGGTTACAGGCGTCCGTTATATGCCATTGGAAAACAAACGGTTCATTGAAAGCCGGAATCCGCTTCATGGCATCGGTTTAATGATATCCAGGATACGGTCCAATTCCGTGAAAAGCTTGCCGTACAGCGCGATGACGTCGGGATAGGACAAATACTCCAACTTGTTCTTTTTTTCGTTCAGACAGACGTAAAGGCGGTCGTCGTCGTCAAACCCCTGAGACTGCGGGGTGTCGATGAGAACCCGTAAAACGCCTAAAATCTGGGGAATAAATGATTTCAGAGGTCCGACGAGCAAAGGAAGCTGGTTGTCGCCGATTAAAAGGGATTTTCGGAGTTTAATCTTGATGTTCAGAATTTCCGCTTCGATTTTGGTTTTCAGATAGGGCCATTCCATTTGCATGGGTTGCAGTAAATCCGGCCCTTCGACAACACGAAAATGGGTTTTCATCTCATAGAATTTAACCGGGAAGTGCCGTTCATACTGGTTAAGCTCATCGGCGGATAAAACGACGCATGAAAACCGGTGCTTATCCCTGTATTGCTGAATGACAGGTGCCAGCGCCTGAAGGATTTTTATTTCGAGCCGGTCAAAAATCATCAGAATATTGATGTCGGATGTATCCGGTTTGAAATGGCCGCGTACCAGACTGCCGTATATGCCCGCCATTACGAAGCGATCCGGGGCTTTCTGCCGGCAAGCTTCGATAAAGGCCGCGATCATCCGGTCAATTTCGTCATGGGCGATCAAGGTCATAATAACCTCCCTTTTGTAAGTTCGTTTTTTTAACCGCCGCAACCGCCCCCACAACCGCCGCCGCAGCCCCCGCCGCAACCGCTGCCGCAGCCGCTGGAAGACCCGGAGTCCGAAGGGGGATGGATAAAAGTATTGAAACGCTCATAGGCCGTGCCCGCCAGAATGCCGGTACCGAACAGGGCCACATAGGACAGCATCGTATGCGGGGAAAAATTCTTTACGCCGACTAACTGAATCTGCGCATTCTCCCTTTCCTTCAGAGACCGGTAAAGCTGCATGCCCAGTGAAGTCAGTGACGGCGTCCGACCGGCCAACAACCAATAAATAATAACAAATATGATAAACATAAGAACCAGATAGCCTATCGGTCGGTCGCTGTAGATGGCTCCGGCCATACGCGCCAAACCTATTCCTGCCGTTATCCCGAAAAAGGCCCAGGCGAACAAGCGCTGTCGCTTTAGTATTTCATCGGATACGATCAGATGTTCGTGGCGGAATTTTTCCATAACGGGCTCCAGCACGGCCGATACCGGATTTTCAACGGCTTTATGTAATTCCGACAACGTAATTTCCTGAGAAATGGCGTGATCCACTATTCGTTCCACCTGCGCCAGATCGCCGTGATATTTACCTTCGGACAGAACAGGGTTTTTTCTGACTACTTTAGTCTGATCGTCATTCAATGCAACCTGGCCTTTCTGAAGCAGCGAAAATAAAGCGGCTTGAATGACCTGAAAGGTAGGATTATCGTTTTTCATTCCGGCCAGTAACGCCGTCTCAAGCTGGTTAAGATTCCGTCCGGAAAATGATTCCTGCACGGCTACAGCCATTCGGCGTTGAAGGATTGCCGCCATCATCGTGACGATTATCAAGGCCGCGTAAAGAAGCAGGAACATCGGGCCGGATAACTCCGGAAATACGGGATTGGGCGCCATACTACACGTTTATAATCTGGTGGTCGTGACGGTTGATAGCAATTTGGTCATATATATAATCTAAAAAAGAGAAGTTATATTTATTTAGATAATACAAAATATTAATTTTTCGTTCCTGAAAATCAAGGGTTGGGAAAACGGCATCGATACAATTATTAATTTGTCGGATGGTTGCATCGTGACGGCGTTTCTCCATGCTGTCGGTTTTATGCTTCAGCGTCTGATAAATCGCCTGCATTTTTGTTACGGTTGTCTGGAGTACGCCTTTCAGGGAAGCGTCGACAACCGACAGCGCCGGTTCAACCGATAGCATTTCTTTCTCGATGACAGACCATTTTACATCCAGCAAATCGACCGCACTTTCAGGCGTCAGACGACGAATAACATTATCGGCTAATTGCTTCGGCCGGTTGAACAGATCCTCAAACGTGAGATCATATTTTTCCATAATTCGTTCTGTTTTCTTTTCAAGAATGGTTACAAACGGGCGCGGTATGATCAGCGGCATGGTAATATTAAAATGCCTGTACAGAGGTTTTAACTGGGCAAAATAAGCGATTTCAGAAGGCCCCGCGATATACGCGGTTGTAGGCAGAAGAAAATCCTGGACAATGGGACGCAGCATGACATTCGGAATAAATTGTTCCGGATGGCTCTCGAGTAATGCCGTCAGAGCGGCGCTATGGGTACGGACCTCATCGGGAACTATTTTTCTTTTATGCGGCTGATGGTTATCCGGTTTGGGATTATATACAAACAGGGTTGTCGGTACCGTGTCAATCTGCACCGGATAATTTTTTCTGATCAGCGCGTGATTGTTCTCGAGGTATAGATTATGGATGGTTCCAGCCTCTTCCATCGCTTTACGAAAAACCGGGCGAACAAGGGCTTTCAGCGCCGGGTCGGACGGGTCAATCAGAATGATGCCATAATGACCTAATAATCGGGTCAATAGTTTTCCGAATGCGGTTGGCCAGGAACATCCCGCCCGATGAGTCTGTGTTAATAAATCCATCACTGCCGCTGTAAATTCCGTTGGCATCGACTGATCGGATAAGCTTTTAATTGTACGCTCAATTTCATCGGTGAGTAAAATTTTATAAATCGGATTTTTCCGGGCATTGAGCGGATCAACACCGTCGTAAGCAAGGCGAACCGGTTTGTTTTCTTTATCTATTATAAAAGTATGCCGGACTTCCTCGAAATCATGATCCTCAAGTTCCATCCAGAAGACAGGAATAAATTTAAAATCAGGATAACGCCGTTCAAACTCCTGACACCATTTAACGGCGCCCAGCGCTTTATATATCGTATAGGCCGGGCCGGTGAACAGGCCCATTTGTTGTCCGGTGACCACCGCGCGCGTATCCGGATGATTGAGGCGGCGGATATTTTGGAGGGTAAGATCCGTACAGCCGAAAGACTGGTTTTGGCGGTGCAGGGTATCGGTTAAGATGCTGATCGGGTCAGGATTAGCAGCCATGCGGTCTGTTATAATCCGACGAATGTCGTTTTCAGAATGATGCGAACCGTTGTAAAAGGCCTCGGTTTTGGAATAATCATAGATATAATCCTTAAATAACGGATTGGTCTGATGGATATTTTTAAATGAGATAAACATACAACGCCGTGCGTGTCATTTGCTGTTTAATACTTTTTTATAAACTTCGAGAGTTTTTTCAGCGACTTTCTGCCATAAAAAATTCCGAACAATATGGTCGCGTAAATTCGTTGTTCTGGGCCGGTTCAGCGCGTTTTCAATTCCCTGGCGTATGGATGGGACGGAGTGCGGGTGCACATAATCGGCATGCGAGCCAAAATAATCTTTAGTGCCGCCGAAAGGCGTAATAGCGATATTGGCTGTGGTCAATGCGGCTTCCAGCGCGGCAATACCCGGCGTTTCATATAACGAAGGCAGGGCAAACACTTTGCAGGCCGCGTAAGCCGATGCCAGCATTTCGGAATCGTTCGGTAATCCGTCGATAATCCGAACATTTTTGTTTTTGGCCGCTTCGTCCAGGCATTGTTGGGCATAGGCGTTCTGGCGGACTTTACCGATTATAACCAGGGGATGATTGAGATCTTTTACCGCGCGTATTAAATTGACGACGTTTTTGCGCTCGGAACCCACATGCCCGACATTTAATATAAAATCCTTAAGGCCGTAGGTACGCACAAAAAGTTCCGGATCCGCTTTTAAAAAACGTTCGTGAACGCCGTTCGGCACCACAACCAACTTTTCCGGTTCAATATGAAGTCCCCTTTCTATGAGACGGGATTCATCGGATGTATTGGGGAGTACGGCGCGGCCTAACCGGCAGACTCTCCGAGTTATTCCGTAGTCATTCCAGATGCCCTTGCCAAGCCGGCCCAGCGTTTTTTCCATCCAGATGCCGGTGCGGATAACGGCGATGCCGCGTTGAGTGAAAAAAATGGGCGATATGATTAACTTTTGACCAAAATGGTACAGCGAATGCGCTATTTCATATGTTGATATATTGGCTCCAAAAACGTGAAACAGGTCAGACGCCTGGGCCTCAAGAGATTCCCAGGGAGAGAAATAGATAACGTCAACGCCCAGTTGCCTGAGATGTCCGACTGTTTCGCGGACCTGCATCAGCGGGCCGCCGTTTACAAAAGTAATGGATTGGGCTGCAACAACGCATATTTTCATTGGGCCATCCTTCGTTTAAAGTCAATCAGATTGCGTTTCAGCAAACGCCAGTCCATGCGCGGTGTGACCAGCGATGAAAAAGGTATGGTATAAAAAATACGGGACCGTTCTTTCCATTCAATGGCTCGCATCGTATAACGGGCCTCGTTCCCGATGAAAGCCTGCTTATGGTTATACAAGAGTCGTACGGTGACACCGGAAGGATGAAAGTCCGATTCAGGGATTGTTTTTATTTCCTGGGCGGCGGTATCGTAATAAGCGGTTATCGCGGTGCGCAAGCGGTCCAGCCACCAGTATGCGTAATCACTGAATGTCATGGTCGTAATGCCGGCTTCCCGAACGCGCAGGAAAATTGATTCGACCACTTTGAGGCGCTCATGAGGCGGGTGATGGTAAAGCGTCAGCGGTTCATCATGAGAAATTTTTTTATCCATAATGTATCGGAAATATTTCTCCATGTCGTTTTCAGGGGTCCGGTTTCTGATGAGGCTTCCGATGCACACCGGATGAATGGGAATTTGCAGCGCGGCGGAATTGCCGGGCCCGCTGTCGGCCATGAAAGGCAGGTTGTCGTAATCCAGAGTGAATTCCGAGGAATAGAGAAAATGCATTGCCCGGATAACCTGCCGTATCGCGCGGTTATACCTACCGGTGGGAGATGCAAAGCCGACCGGTCTGGCGCCGGCCTGAATGAGTAATTGTCTTGCTTTTTCAATGTTCGCGTAATTTCTGCGAAAACTTCTGAACGTCCGGTGACGGTGACCGTGAACGGCGATTTCCTGATGGGCCATAGCCGAAAAATAATCCAGCCAGCCCTGATGCGGCATGGTATGAACAAACCATGTAGCGGCTATCCCGTAATCGGTGATCAGTTTGTAAAGCGCCTCGATTTGCTCCCGTGTGCCGTAATCGGTATCCACGCGAAATAAAAATAGGTTTTTATGCTGGTCCGGATAATACCACCGGTGTGCGAGAGGAATACCGCGCTGGTGATGGAGCCAGCCTAAAGCATTGAACACCAGCTTGCGGATCTCATTTTTTGAAACACGCGATACGACTTCATCGGCATTCACGCCGAAAGGATTATAAAAATATTTACGCCGGTATTGATTGTCCATATAACAGGCGTTAAGATTGAACGGAATCTGAACCGCCAATTGTCCGGAGGCTTCATTAAAATAAACCGTATTTTCAAGCCAGCCGGCGTGGCGATGGATATGAGAAATGCCTTGGATTTCCGCCAAATTGAAATCCGGGAAAACGGAATCTGACGTGCCGTTGAAGATATGTTTCAGCCGGCGTCGACGGAATGAATCATTCGTTTTCATTTTGATGAACCGGTAATTGTCCAGAATTGCGCCACCGGCATTCTGATAGGCCATCAGGTTATCGAACGTCTTGCTGTCGAGCGGCCCGTTGACGATAACCGCGCTGAACCGATCGGGGGATACATCTTTATTCCCGTCCAGAATTTCATACGACAATCCCGATTGATCCAGAAGGCGTATCCATCCCGGTTGATTTTCCAGCAATCCAATGGTTAAACGGATCATTACAGATTCATTAAAATTTTAATTTCTTTAATCGTAATATACCGGAATAAGATAAAAATTCCTACAACTAAAAGCCATAACAGAGGGAGAAAATACCAGGGAATTGTCACGAGGAACGAGCCGGCGCCAACCGCGGCCATTACCGGTACGATTTTGAAAATAGGCAGGAGATAATTTGTTTCCATCGCTTTTCCAAACTGGTAAAAGGAAAAATTCATGATAATCAATTCGCCGATGACCGCCCCTAATGCCGCGCCGGCAGAGCCCAGCGCCGGTGTCATCGCGATGATAATCATTCCTGCGGCGATACCGCCGTAAAGCATGGCTTTGAAATATTGTTTTTCGCGGCCCCGGGCAATAAGGGCAAACGCGTAATAACTGTTGACAACCGTAACCGGAACGTACCATATTAAAATCCGGAATATATTGGCCGCCGGAATATACGATTCAGAAAAAACAAACCGGAATATATCTTCAGCCCCGATAAACGCCATCATGGATAAAGACACGGTTATCAGGATGATGAGCTTGAGAATAACCGGAAAAGCCTGCCGTTTTATGGTTTCGGCGCTGTGCACAAGACGCGTTGCAATCGGCACATACAGAAAAACGAAGATGCGGTCGATGACTAATATCAGAAACGTGATCTTAAGGGCTATGCCGAACAGTCCGGCATCCGCAACCGACACCATGAGGCCGATTACAATAGGCGGTAGGTTAGGAATGATCTGCGCCAGTAAGATTCCGCCGGCTACGGTAATGGATTCTTTTAAGATTCCGGCATAAACGTTTAACCGAAAATGAAACGGGAACAGAGGGTCATTTCTGCGCCACAGATACATAATCAAAGCGCCGGTAATATACGCGATTGAATATAATAGAGGGATCAGCAGTAGGTTGTCATCGGAAAAGACGCAGAGATATAAAAGCAACAAAAATAGTCCGGCGGACCAGATTCTGTAAATGATTACCGGGCGCGAATCCGCCAAAGCCTGGAAATACCAGTCTAAAAGAACCGCCGAAGAGAGCGCCGTCAGCATATAACACGGAATTATAACGGACAGAGGAAAACGGACAAACCCGAAGCTGATCAGTGTGGCAGCGGCCAGCCACAAAAGAGCGAATAACACCTGCAGGCTGATAAAATCGGCCATGCGAAATCGGCGCTGTTCAGACGGCCTTGAATATTCTCGTGTAGCGATGGTTTTTATACCCATATCAGAAAACCAAAGCCCGTACGCCAGAACGGATAGGCCGATGACAACCAAGCCAAAGCTTTCAGGTGTTAATACTGAGGTCATGTACACGGTGCTGAAAAAACCCAGCAGTCGAACGAGTCCGTCGCCGATGAGAAGATATACGATATTATAAAGCAGTTTATTCATTGCCGGCCGGGTTACATGTTTTTTCCGTTGACGGCGGCTATTAAGCCGTTGCGACGCCGGTCGAAGGTAAATAAGGACGTAATGCGTGTCCGTGGCGCCAGGCTGCGTTCATCCGGTGTTACTAACGCCTGACGCAAGGCGCGCTGCAAGGCGTCCGCATCGGCTACCGGGAAAAGATAACCGGTATCGCCAATGGCCTCGGGAATGCCGCCGACATCGGCACCTACCGGAACACATCCGCACAACATGGCTTCGCACAGAGTGTTGACCAGCGATTCCCATCGGCTGGGCTGGCAGTACACTTTAGCTTTTTGATAATAGGATAACAATGCCGTCTGCGGCAGCGCGCCGATAACCTGCATATTGGGCGGTATTTCGATATCTAATGCGCGCAGAAGATTCTCAGAAAATCCGATAAGCATAAAACGGCAATCGGTCATTTGCCGGGCCGCGCTGATCAGCACATCCAGTCCTTTGGTCTTGTATCGGCGGAGAACAATATTCCGATCGTCTGCAGGACCGGCGCCGGCTACGGTCAGTATGATCGGTTCTTTTTTACCGGCGGGCTTCCAGAATCCGGAATCAAACCAGGTTGGGAGATACACGGCGTTATCGGCGTTATAGCCCGCCAGATGCCGCAAGCGGTCGATAAAAGCAGGCGCTGTCACCAGTAGACGATCAGCCCGTTTTAGTCCGTGCCGCAGTAAAAAAGACTTCCAGCGGCTCAGCCAGATGCCGTACCCGATTTCCGGTAATTTCGCAGCATCCACGCCGCCGATAACAATCAGGCACCGTTTTCTGAAAATCTTGCAAAGCATTACCGCAAAGGCGCTGTAAACCGTGCCGAACCAGCAGAACACTACGTCGTTTTTCGGGATATGACGCATCAGTCCGAACAATGCCTTGTGCTTGGCGGCTATCAGGCTGGTTACTCGGGCAAATTCTTTCAGGATGACAACATCCCGTTCCATGAATGGCGCGTAGAACGTCGAAAAAAATAATAGTTTTTTATTTTCTTTTGTTTCCAAAACCAGCTCTGCAGGTAAGGTTACCGGAAGGTTACGGTCTGAGTGGCATGGCGGCGAATAAAGCTTTCAGGCTTGTTGGAACACCCGAATATTAAATCCGGAAAATGGGCCGCGATTTTGCGAATAAACGGATGCATCCCCAAAGGCTGTTTCCGCGAATGGATAGCCATGATATGCATATACCAGTCCGGATCCATGTTCAGATTTCGCCACTGAATCATGTGAATCGCCGTTTTTTTAATAAACGAGGTCAAGGCCCGGAATTCCATGTCCGTGTCTGTAATACCCGGAAAGATCAGGTAGTTAATGGATGTAAACCGGTTCATCGCTCGGCCGATCTTCAGGGTTTCAATCAGGTCGTCAAACGTGTATTGTTTGGGCCGGAAATACCGGTGATACCATTCCGGGACGGCGCTGTTGATGCTGACGCGGATGCTGTCCAAACCGGCGCGGAAAAGTTCTTCTGCTTTATCCGGCAGGCTTCCGTTGCTGTTCATGTGAATGACTCCGCGGCGGGTTTTTCTTCGGATTTCCCGGATGGCGTCCCTGATTAAATCCGCGCAGAGCAGCGGCTCGCCTTCACAGCCCTGACCGAAACTCACGATGGCGCGTTCGGCGCGTTCCAGATGGTACACGGCCAGTTCAACGATTTCCGCCACCGTTGGTAAAAAGTCCAAACGGCATTGCGGCGATGGCACGCTGCCGGAAGGTTGATGCGAGATACAGCCGATACAATCCGCATTGCATAAACGGGACACGGCCGCCGGCGCTTCCCAGCGCCCGAGAAAAAGATTCCTGGCGTTCGGACAGCCGTATTCCAACGCGCACTTAAGGCCGTGATGGGCGATAAGGCGATTTTTCGGAAAGCGCTTCATCCATTGTTGCACCTGATGCCGTACCCGCGCGTCGTCGAACATGACCGGCACATGCTTTTTATCGGTATCCATCGCGACGGCGGGCACGTAGTACCGTCCTTTCATCCATCCGACCGCGGTATAAGAAAAAAAGGGCAGCCGCGGCGCTTCGGCATCAGTGTGATAAGCGGGGAAAGCGGTATGAATATATGAGGGCGCCAGGTAAGCCGCCACGGCAAAATTCTCGAGCCGAGTCAACCGGCCGGTTTTTTTATGATACCCGTAAGCCCTTCGACCCGGCAGATAAAAGAGCTGCGAGCCGCTCGGCAGTGGTATAAACGGTTCTCGGGCGAAAGTATAGACGCGGTTAGCGGACCGGAGGGCTATATTATAGTCCGGTAAATCAAATATATTACCTTTATCATCGCTGACCAGCAAGCTGGGGCTAGGCATGGATGGTTGCACAGGCTAAGATTTTTTCGATTCTTTCAGCGACCGGAGTTCCTCGCCGACTTTATTAAGTTCCTGTATGGTCTGGTTCAGGCGGTCGGCTACCTGCTGGTTTCGCTCCAAGAGCAGTTTGTTATGTTCCAGCAGTTTTTCATACATGATATTCTGTTGGTTTTTTTCGACGCCGAGCTGTAAGGTTTCCAGAAGCATCTTGACTTCCCAGGGCTTGTTGATATAGCGGAAAATCTCGCCCTCGTTAACCGAATCCACCAAAGCATTCATGTCTGTGTATCCCGTCATCAGGATACGGACCGTATTGGGGAACCGCTGTTTAATTATCCGCATCAACTCCGAACCGGTCATTTCCGGCATACGCTGATCGGCAAGGATGACCGATACTTTCGGCGTCATTTTTTCCAGCGCCTCTTTTCCATTGCCGGCCGTAATCAGTTCATAGTCGTCTTCAAGAATTTTAGCAAGGACTTTCAATATTTCTGTTTCATCATCAACAATCATGATAAGCGGTTTTCCAGCCTGTAATTCCATTTGATGCTCCCAAGAATCGTATAAGAAAAATAATTATAAATTTATCGTAAATTATTCAGGTTATCAACTGATTTCTTGCCTTCACAAAATTTTATTCTCTTCGGTAATCGATAATTTTCCAGGCGTCGTTGCGATATTGAACCGTGATGATCCAGACAGGCGATAACCAAAGATCGGAGATTTCCGATGCACATTGAATACCGCAAGAATAGGCGATAATGTTTTGATGAACGGCGGCAGAGTCTATGGTGTAGACCTGACACAGAGAATCCTTATCGTCACTGTAATATATTGAATCGGATTCACGTAACATTTCGTGGGCAAGCTTATCGTAGGCGGTGCTGTCAACGATTGTCAGGAGTTGTTTTTTGTCGGTACCGGAAAAATAGACGTTAGTAAATTTACGGAGCGTTTCTGACGGCGCATTTTCCGTACGGCCCTTACAGTTGGCTGCCCAACCGGCCAGCAGGCCGCATAAAATAACGCGTAGCAGGCGGGCAGTCACAGCTTGTAACCGATGCGGCTTAAATAGGTTTTATCTTTACGCCAGTCTTCCCGGACTTTAACCCACAGTTCTATAAAAACGGGCCGGTCTAAGAACGTCTCGATGTCTTTACGGGCGGAAGCGCCGACTTTTTTCAGTGCCTGGCCTTTTTCGCCGATTAGAATCTTTTTCTGGGAATCCCGCTCCACGAGAATCACGGCGCGAATGTAATCTTTACGGCCCGGGCGTTCGCTGAATTCGTCGATGAGCACTTCGGTGGCATAGGGAATTTCATCCGAATAGCGTTCAAATATCTTTTCCCGAATCAGCTCGGCCACAAAAAATCTCTCGGGCTGTTCCGTAATCTGTTCCGGCGGGTAAAATGGCGCGTTCAGAGGCATGTAGTTTCGCAGCACATTTTTAATGCGTTCGATGCCGTCCCCTTTCAGCGCGGAAACCGGTACCGTTTCTTTGAAGATATTCCATTGGTGAATTTCCTGAATGATCGGCAGCAAATCGGGTTTTGGAATCAGGTCGATTTTGTTGAGTATCATGATTTTAGCCGCAGGCAGATCCGTCAGTGTCTCCTTCGCATACGACCGTATGAATTCGACTTCGCCCTCCGCCGCGATATCGGCGATGTAGAGAATGACGTCGGCGGACTGAATAACCGCGCCTGTGATTTTCATCATCGCGGTCTGAAGCGCATATTTGGGCCGGATCAGGCCGGGCGTGTCGAGGAATATAATCTGGCAGCCGGGTTCATTCAGAATGCCCATCACACGCTGGCGCGTGGTCTGCGGCCGTTTGGACACGATCGAAAGTTTCAGGTTAAGCAGGCGGTTCATCAGCGTGGATTTGCCTGCGTTCGGGCGGCCAATGATCGCTGCATAGCCCGCGCGAAAGGCGGAGGGAATTTCCATTTAAAGTTCTCCGGTTATCCGGCGGCTGATTTCGGCAACCAGCGCATCGCGGTTGTTGGCAGTAATTTGAATTTTATGAATAGATTCGTTACGGTGCAGTTGTTCAATAAATCGGTGCCCTCGCCGCGATACCGTTCCCAGAACGATATGGGTCAGAAAAATCCGGCTCATGGTTTCAAGAAAAAGAGCGCTTTCGCAAAATAAGGGACCGATTTCGTCAATATAAAAAATATCCTGAGGCTGCAGGGTATCGCATAGCGCCTTAAAAAATTCATCAAATACAACCGGCGGTAAATGATACTTGGTTTGTTTTTTTATTATTGGGTTTCGCCGGATGGTTAGGGTTTGCCCGTTATGGGCGATTATTTCGATGCCGCTTTTTTTTCCGTCTTCGAACAGTGGGCGCGAATAAAATCCTTTTAACGGGCGTTTCAGCCCGCCAAGGATGCGGAGAAGGAGCGTTGTTTTACCGATATGCGGCAGGCCGTATATTAAAACAGAAGATGAAACCATAGCGCGTTGTCCGCCGGCCGCTTAACGCCGATGCATAAGAATGTAGCTTTCAAATTCCTGCCGGCTGGCCATAAGGAGTTCATAGTCGCCGAAACCGTAGTAATCAATAAAAATCAGTTTCAGGTTCGGCTGGTAATAATACCATATTTCATAGGGTTTAGCGTCAATGTCAAACGGGTGCCTTTCGATAGCGTCCGGCGCGTCCAGCATGATATAGACCATACCCCGGTCGGTATCCCAGCCCTCGCGGTATCCGGAGGTAAAATAGCGGTTGGCGTAGCTGACCCGGCGGTAATACTCTTCCATCAGTTCATTGCGTTCGGTGTCGGGAGTTGGGTCTTTAGGTTTCCAGAATTCATAGAAAAATTTTTCTTTTTCTTCCTTGGTGCCCTTCAGGATTTTGGGAATATTGGCCTGGCGGGCCACGTGACGCATTTGTTTAATGGCCTGATCGAGGTCGAAGGCGGCGCCGGCGATATCGGAACCGCGGATATTGGCCACCCGAACGTCGAAAGGCGAACGCGTTACGGCTTTATCGGCGCCCCGTTTAACCGTTATTTCAAGGATATACCGGCCGTAACTCAGCTTCGTTTTGTCTAACAGAATGGAACTGAATGTCTGGTACGCGTATGTTGTCTTCACCAGCGAATCCCGGAGGATTACATTCTGGTTTTTATCCAGAATACGGTAGATGAGATCCAGATTCTCTTTTCGGTTTCTGCCGCTGTCAAGGAGTTCCCTGTTCTTTTCGGAAAGGCGGCTGTTATAAATTTCAAAATAAACCCAGTAGGCTTCGTAGTCGGCGTCAAAACTTCTGAAGACATTCGGGACCACATTGATAATATCCATCGCCGTGTCTTTTTGCACTTTATCGGCGAACAGGACATCGCTGATACCCAGCGGCTTGTCGCGGAAAATTTTTACCGGGGTGTCGAGTTTGCGCTGTCCGAAGCGCTGCGTTTCTTTGTCGGTAAGCGTTACCGTCAGTTCGTATTCGCCGGGCGGAACATTGAACGTTTCCCGGATAAAGTGAAAGCGGGTATCGGAGACGGTTTCAAAGTACCGGCTGGTCAGGATGGTTTGGTCGTGGATTTCGCGCGCAACCGGGTTTTGTTTCTTATCCGTCAGCGTGTAATTGATTTCGTACTGTGCGCGGAAACTGGTTTCGTTGATTTTGACAAAGACCAGTTCGCTGTAGGCAATCTTTAGGAAAACCTCAAGCCGGCCTTTGAGGCTGTCCTTAGAGGCAAAGTTGGCCGCGTCAACAAAGAACGACGGACCGCCGGCGGCCTTGCCGGTCTGCAATTGAGCGGTTATCGGGGATGCCGGCCGTAAAAAGAATACGATGATTATTATCGGAAGAATCAGTCTCACGATGGGCTCCTTATGGTTTGATTTGGGCATAAAGGTCATAAGCATCGGCCGCGGTTACAACGGCATTCAGGATGCGGCCGGCCGCTATGTTTTGGGATGTGTGAATAATAACCGCGTTGTCAATTTCGGGTGCGTCCCACTGAGTCCGTCCGGTATAGGCGCCGTCTGCGCCGACATCAATAATTACGGGTAATTGCGCGCCGATCAGTGCGTGGTTTTTTTTCAGGGAAATTTCCTGTTGCAGTAACATAATTTCCTCCGCGCGGCGGAATTTGGTTTTTTCGGCGGTTTTAGGGCGCAGCGCGTAAGAATGTGTTCCCTCTTCATCGGAATAGGGAAACACGCCCAGTCGTTCAAACTGAAACGACTCAATAAACCGATACAATTCCCGGAAATCCGCGGCGGTTTCCCCGGGATGTCCCGTGATAACCGTCGTGCGCACGGCGGCTTCGGGAACGACGGTGCGGATACGCTCCAGCACACGGCGGATAGTTCTGGACGCCGTACCGCGCCGCATGGTCTTAAGCACATGGTCGGATATATGCTGGATTGGCAGTTCAAAATACTTGCATAGCTTTGGATGCGCGGCGATAAAACCGATAAGCTCATCGCTGACCGCCGAGGGGTATAAATACATTAACCGGATCCATTCGACGCCTTCGATGGCCGTCAGTTTTTCCAGAAGCCGGATAAGATGGTGATTGACACTTTTACCGCGGCTTTTGAAGTCATGGCCGTATGCGGTCGTATCCTGGGCGATGACGATGAGTTCCCGGACGCCCGATTCTGCCAGCCGTCGGGCCTGGTCAAGGTTATGATGAATGGAACGGCTCTTTAAGCGTCCCCGTATGGAGGGAATGGCGCAGAATCCGCAGCGGCGGTTGCAACCTTCGGAAATTTTAAGATAGGCGTAATGCGGCGCGTTGAGCAATCGACGGTTTAAATCGTTGAAATGGGAATCGCCAAGATAACGAACCAGTCTCTTCTGATCCTGGACGCCGAAAAAGGCGTCCACTTCCGGAAGCTCTTTCTTAAGGGTTTGCTTATAGCGTTCCGACAAACATCCGGTTACAACAACTTTCAAAGAGCGTCCGATACGTTGGGCTTCTTCTTTTATTTTCAGCGCCGAAAGAATCCCATTCACCGATTCTTCCTTGGCATCGCGGATGAACGCGCAGGTATTGATGATTATCAGGTCGGCCGTTTCAGGATTATCCGTAAAAACGGCGTTTTTCATGTTGCCGGCTATGGTCTCAAGATCCACCTGATTTTTGGCGCAACCTAATGAAACCAGCTTAACGGTATGCCGGTTTTTTTGATTAATTGGAATATTGGATTTTTTTAATAACCGCTTAGCTGACAAAAATGGCCTTACATAAAAAAATACATAGGTTCATTATTTCTACAAAGTTTAATCAAAACATTTCATAAAGTCAAATTCCTATCCCGTCGGTTTTGTTTAGTGGCGTTTTTTTAAAGCCGGCTTTCCCATGTAAATATTTTAACAGCGCTGTAAATTAATCTTGTGTTTTGGTATTTGGATATTTATATTCAAAAGTGTAAATTGCTTGCGCATTCATAAATTTCTTTAGATTACTAACCATAAACTCATTAACTAACTTTTTGGAGATTGGCTATGACAGAACAAAATACGCAACCCGCGGGCAGCAACCGGCCGGTACCCACAGCAGAAGATATTGAAAAAGGAAAAATGATGGCAATCATTGCATACTTAGCTTGCTGTTTCCTGATTCCATTGTTAGCAGCAAGGGAAAACAAATTTGCAATGTACCACTTAGAGCAAGCTTTAGTGATTTTTGTTTTAGAAATTATAGGTGGTGTCTTAGCAATTGCATTCATTGGATATTTGATAATTTTATTTGGATGGGTATTAATGGTTATAGGTATTATTAATGCCGCACAAGGGAAGTGTGTACCTTTACCTGTAATTGGCAAATTTGGTGAGAAATTTAATTTAATGAAATAAATTAAATTATACTTTAAAAAATTACTTTTAGTAAAAGGCAGATATAAAATCTGCCTTTTTTTTGGGGAGAAAACAATATGACAAATTATGATAACTCACATAAAGATATAACAGATCATATATTGTATATTGCAAATGAAGCAAGACCCTGGATTAAATTCTTAGGTGTGATGAGTGTTATTTCAGGTGTTTTGCTTTGCGTTTCATGCTACGGAATAATTATTGGCTGGCTCCCTATTTGGTTGGGAGTTGTTTTATTACAGGCAGGTAATTCGATAAACAACGCAAATCACGATAAACAACAATTAATTGTGTTGATGCAAAAACTGAAAACATATTTTTTAATAAACGGTATATTGATGATAATTTACATTGTTTTTGCAGTGTTGATTGTTTTTGTGTTAATCGGATCAGGTTTATCAGTTTTGAATTCTTTAAAACATTATAGATAAATTGTGCTGTTTTTTAACCGACTTATTAAAGATGATTCCGTCAGAGATCGGGTTGAAAACATTTTTTTATATTTCTCTGTTTTATTGATAAGCGTGCTTTTAGAGCCTTTTCAGGAAGGCCCTGTAGAAATCTGCGTTTTTAAAAATTTAACCAACCTGCCCTGTCCCGGATGCGGCATGACGCGGAGTTTTGTATATGCCGGCCATCTGGATTGGTACAATTCTTTCCTGATGAATCCATTCGGGCTTATATTATTTTTCTTCTGGGGGTGGAGCGCGCTGAAAGACGCGGTATGGCTGCTGTTTAAAAAAAATCTGCCGTTTCCTCCCCAAAACCTGTGGAACCGCGCCAAAATATGGTTTATTGTCGGCCTTGTCATTTTCGGCGTAATCCGCATGGGATTTTACATCCACGATTTTGAACCGTTTCAACCGTTGTGGAAACTCATCCACCAGTTAAAACAATTTGCTTAGTGAGGATCGTATTATGAAAAAGAGGAATCCTTTAGCCGTCTTTTTTCTTCCGGTAATCACATTCGGAATTTATTATTTCGTCAGGTTTGTTAAAGTAAAGGAAGAAATGAAATTTCAGGGGGCATCCATACCTACCGCCTGGTTTCTTATCATCCCGTTTGCCAACCTGTATTTTGTTTGGAAATTCGGGCAGGGCGTGGAGATGGTTACAAAAAAACATATGAGCGCCATCGCATGTTTTCTGTGGATATTCCTGTTCAGCACTATCGGCATGGCCATCACCCAAAGCAAGATAAATAGGACTTTGTAGGCTACCCGAATTTTACATTGTGACTCTTATAAAAACAGGCCCGAGGCCTGTTTTTTAATTAAAAACTCATTGCTTATATGGTGTTTAATTTTTTATATTTACAAATTAATAGCAACACGCAAGCATGAACGCTAATCAGTCAGGCGGCCTTCATGGCGCGAAAGAAAAAATACAATTGGTGCTTACGGATATCATTCGGTGCCGCTTTGCTGGCATGGGGTCTGATAATGCCTGTCGCCAACGCCGCCGCGCAGGAACGTCCGATCCGCTTTGAGAATATTTCGGTCAATGAAGGATTATCCCAGGGCTCGGTCAATGCCATTCTGCAGGACCGGCGCGGATTCATGTGGTTCGGCACGCAGGACGGTCTGAACAAATACGACGGCTATCATTTTACGGTTTACCGCCACCGCCCGTTCGATACCACGTCGCTGCCATACAATTTTATCAATGCAATAGTTGAGGACACAGCCGGAGCATGCCTATGGATTGCCACGTTCGGCGGCGGGCTGGCGCGGATGGATTTTGTCACGGAGAAATTTACAGCTTATAAGCATGATTCTTTACAAACCCCATCTCTGAACGACAATTATCTTCTGTCGCTATGCCTGGATCATGAACGGAATTTATGGATAGGAAGCCGCGGCGGCGGTCTCTGCCGTATGTCGCCGGAATCGGGAAAAATTACCGTTTTCACCCACGATCCGAAAAATCCCAACAGTCTGCCGCATAACCGCGTTCAGTATGTTTATGAGGATTCCCGGAAACGATTATGGGTGGGCACGCAGTATGGTCTGTGCGAGCTGGACCGGTCAACAGGTCGTTTCCGTCCCGTCCGTCTTGATAAAAGTACGGGGGATATTCCGGTTTTGTGCATTTACGAAGATCATCACGGGCAATTGTGGATCGGTACGGACGAAAAAGGATTATACTGTATGCAACCCGGCTCCGAATCGGTGGCGCATTATATTAGCCGGCCTAAAAACAGCGCTTCGGTTAGCAGCAATCACATTTCGAGCATCTACGAAGATCCGTCGTATCAGCTCTGGATTGGCACGTTAAACGGACTGAACGGTATCCATAACCGCTTCACAACGGTCAGTCAGACTCCTGTTTTTAAGTCCTTTCGTCATGACGCGGCGGACCGACACTCGATTGCGGCTAATATTATCCGTTCTCTTTTCAAGGACCGTTCCGGTAATATATGGATCGGCACTAACGGCGGGGGTCTCAGTAAATTTCATTACAATCCGAAGCCGTTCATACGCTATTCCTCTGAAACTGACAACCGGAACGGCCTGACCAATGACGTAATGTTGGCTTTTTGCGAAGATTACCGGGGCACCCTTTGGATTGGCACATGGGGTGGCGGATTATTTGAGTTTGACCGTAACACCGGACGATTTAAAAATCACCGGGCCGCCGGAAAAAAATCCGATATTAGCAATAACAACGTATTTGCCCTGGTCACCGATGAACAAAATATCCTGTGGATTGGTACGTATGACGGGCTTAACCGGTTAGATTTGAGCCGGTATTATAAAGCCGGAGAGGCCGCCTTTGAGCGATATCCGCTCGCTCCGGATAATGACGAAACGTCGGGGATAATTCGCATACGAAGCCTTGAAGCAAGCCATGACAGCGTTTTATGGATCGGCACCTACGGTAGCGGTTTAATACGTCTGGACACCCGCCGCCGCATTAGCCGCTTTTATATCAACCGCGAGGACACGAATTCATTAAGCGGTAACGACATCTGGAAAGTGTATCGGGATTGGGAAGGTTATCTGTGGATCGGCACGTACGGCAGAGGCCTGAACCGCTTGGATCCTGCGAGCGGGAAGATCACCCGGTACCGGAGCAGTGAAAACGATCCGGCGGGTTTAAGAAACGATGCGATTTTGTCGATTTACCGGCCGAATAACAAACATTACATTTGGATCGGTACCCGGGCTGGCCTGCACCGTCTCGACCTGAACACTCAGAAATTTACCTGTTACGATGAGCAAAACGGCTTTGCCAATGAGATTATTTACGGAATTCTTGAGGATTCCGGAGGCCGTCTGTGGGTCAGCACCAATGCGGGAATCAGTAAGATTGTCTGGAACGGTGATTCCACCGTAAGCATAAGGAATTACGGCGTACAGGACGGTTTGCAGGGAAAAGAATTTAATATCGGCGCCTATCTGAAAACACGCGACGGCCAGATGATATTCGGTGGCACCGACGGTTTTAACGCCTTTTATCCGGGCAAAATCCTCGATAATACGATGCCGCCACAAGTACAAATTACGAGTTTTAAAAAATTTGACCGGGCGGTTAATCTTGGAAAAAAAATCTATTTTTTAAACGAGCTGGAACTGAATTATAAAGATGTTTTCATTTCGTTTGAATTTGCCGCGCTGGATTTTGTCAATCCCGGCTATAATCAATACGCCTATCGTCTGGAAGGTTTTGACCCGGACTGGATTTTATGCGGCAGCCGCCGGTATGCCAGTTATACCAATCTGGACGGCGGCCAGTATGTCTTCCGTGTCAAAGGCAGTAATTCTGACGGCGTGTGGAACGAAGAGGGCGCCAGCATTATTATCATCATTAACCCGCCGTTTTGGAAAACATGGTGGTTCCGCGGATTGATGATTGTTCTTGCGGCTGGCGCCGGCGTGGCTTGGGTACGTATTCGTACCCGCGCGATTGAAAAGCAGAAGCAGCGGCTGGAAACCGTGGTCCAAGAACGGACACAGGAAATTACCGAGAAAAACCAAAACTTGCAGGCCGCATACGAGGAAATCCGGCGCCAGAAGGAAATACTGGATTCAATAAATCTGGATCTTCAACAAACGGTGGAGGAATTGAAAGAAACTCAGCACCAGCTGATACAGTCCGAAAAAATGGCCGCGCTGGCGCATCTGGTGGCCGGCGTCGCGCATGAAATCAATAATCCGCTCGGTTTTATTGACGGTAATTTAACTTATATGCAGGATTATATTGCCAGTATGATCCGTATAATCGAGTGTATGGAAGAGGCGCTTTCGAATGATCCCGCGCCGTCTGTCCCGGAACTATCGGCGCGATTTGAGCGTTTAAAAGAAGAGCATGACTTTTCGTATATCGCGCGCGACCTGCCCGGTCTGATAGAGGCCTGCCGGACCGGTTCATCCCGCATTAAGAAAATCGTTACGGAATTAAAGAACCTGGCCAGCGTGGATGAAGCGCTTCAGGAAGAAATCGATATTAATGAAATGATCCTGTCCACGCTGGAAATTCTTCTGCCCGGTCATGAAGACCGCGTCAACATCATTACTGACCTGAACGAACTGCCGCGGCTGAGAGGGTATCCGGGATTACTGCATCAGGTTTTTATGAATATAGTGACTAATGCGCTTGAGGCTATTCCTGAAAAAGGAACCATTACCATCCGAACCGCTTTGTTCTCAAATGAAACCGCATTGCATCCGGACATGATAAACAGAAAATACAAAGTGGTTGTTACAATCCGGGACACTGGCCGCGGTATTTCCGCCGCTATCCGGGATCAGGTGTTTGATCCGTTCTTTACTACCAAGGAAGTCGGACGCGGTACCGGACTGGGGCTGACGATCAGTTATAACGTCATTCAGCGGCACGGCGGCGAAATTACCTTCACCAGCGAGATGGGTAAGGGTACAGAATTCAGGATATATTTACCATGAAAATATTGAATACCATAACGCTTTGGTTCGGGCTTATAAAACTGACAGCCTGGACCGGACTGAGCGCCCAGGCCATGTACGAAAACGGTAAACCGTTCTTGAGGATGTACACGGTTAAGGATTATTCCGGCTATCATCAGAATTGGTGCGCGGCGCAGGATCAAAACGGACTGATGTACTTTGCCAATAACAACGGCGTTTTACAGTATGACGGCGTCAACTGGTCAATCATCCCCACCCATAAGCGCACGACGGTCCGGTCGCTGGCTGTTGACAGCGCCAACAGGATTTACGTAGGCGCCCAGAATGAATTCGGTTATCTGGACTATGACCGGGAAGGCCGCCTTGAATTTCGTCCGCTGACGGATTCTCTCCCGGAAGCATTACGTTCGTTTGACGATGTATGGAGCACGCACGCGACCAGCCAGGGCGTTTATTTCCGATGCCGCAACTACCTGTTCCGCTGGCATGATAACCGGTTGTCGGTGATACGGCCCAGCCAGCGTCTGACACGATCGTTTTTAATCCGCGATACGGTTTATATATATATGGAATCATCCGGTCTTTACCGGGTGCAGGATACTTCGATAATTTTTATGCCGCAAACCGAGAGTCTGAAAAATCAGCGCGTCTATGTCATTATCCCTTATGATGATAAACTGCTTATCGGCACCCGGAATAAAGGTTTTCTGGTTTATGACGGCCAAAAATTAATACCTTTAAAGACAGAATTGGACAGTTATTGCGGTAAACAAATGATCTATTGCGGGGAAGCCCTGAGCGACGGTACCTTTGCCATCGGCTTCCTTTTCGGCGGGCTGGCGATTATGGACCGTAACGGACGGGTCATTACCATGGCGGATAAATTATCCGGACTATCGGAAAAAGTACATTATATCATGAAAGACCAGGCGTCGAATTTATGGCTTGCCCTGGATAACGGACTGGCGTATGTGGAATGGCCTTCCCCTTTTACGGTATTTGATAATTTCCACGGACTGGAAGGGGTCGTACAGTCGGTGACACGACACGAGGGCCGGATTGTTGCCGCAACGAATGCCGGGGTTTTTCATATCGAATGGCAGCAGCCCGGCGGAAGATTAACCCGTCCCATGTTTCAGCGTACAGCCAATATCACTGTGCAGTCATTCAGTCTTTTGTCCCTGCCCCATGCTCTGTTGTGCGCGAATCAGGAGGGTGTCCTTGAGATCATGGGAAACAAGGTTACTCCGTTAACAAAAGAAACGTCATTTTTACTTTATCGCTCACGTTTTGATAGCAGTATCATTTTTTCGGGATACAAAGAAGGAATCAGAATTTTCAAATACCACGGCGGCCGTATCATTAATCTAGGCAGCATAAACGGGTTAAGAACAGAAATACGGAGTCTGACTGAGGATAACAACGGAGCGCTCTGGGCAGGGTCAAAATATCAGGGGGTTTGGAAAATACGATGGGAAAATGAGATTACGCTGACACCAACATTTACGCATTATGATACCCTGAATGGTCTGAGTGCGGGTTGGACTCAGGCTTATTTTATAGATAACGGGATCCTGGTGTCCACCAGTACGGGGCTTTTCCGTTATCAACCCGACCGGGACTGTTTTTTAGAAGACACCTCGTTTTACATATTTAATAAGAAGGTCAGAGAAGGTCTGATACCGATTATCACCGATTATACCGGGGACATCTGGATGGTGGACGGGTCTGAAATTGGTATAGCCCGAAAAACCCGGGACGACCGATGGCAGTTTTTAACCACTCCTTTTAAAAGGCTGCCGAAACATATTAATATTGTTGCGTTATATCCCGAAAAAGACGGCACAATGTGGATTGGTTCCACAGAGACCATCTACCGGTATAATCCCCGTTCGGTCCGGTCTGAACAGAAACCGTTTAAGGCGTTTATAAGAAAAATGATATTAATGGATTCCGAACCCGGCGAAGGCATCATTTATCTTGACCAAAAGGAAAGGCATAGCCGATTGGTTATTTCTGCCGAACAAAATAATGTCCAATGGCTTTTTTCAGGCATTCACTTCGGCTCTGAAGAATACACCCGTTATTCGTACCGGTTAGATGGTTTTGACCGAAAATGGTCAGACTGGGTCAAAGAGCCCAAAAAAGAGTATACCAATTTGCCGGAGGGATATTATCAGTTTTGCGTCAAAGCAAAAAATATATACGACATAGAAAGTGAGGAAGATTTTTTTGCTTTCGAAGTCTTGCCGCCCTGGTATCGTACCTGGTGGGCGTATACTTTTTACGGAGTCGGGATGCTTATTTTCGTTTTTGGGATTATCCGCTGGCGCTCACGGGTGCTGATGCAGCGCAACCTGGAGTTAGAGGAAAAAGTCCTCTTACGGACCCAAGAGCTGCAGCGGGCACAGTCTGAGTTGATACGCCACGAGAAAATGGCTTCGCTCGGGCAGATGGTTGCCGGAATCGCACACGAAATAAACAATCCGCTGGGACTGATTAAAGGCGGCAACGAATTTCTGGAAAACCGGGTGGCGGAATTGCTGGACTATACGGATAGCTTAAGAAAAGCCGTCGAAGGCCATAACCTTTCATCCGAAATCCAATCAGGGCTTCTGCGGCAAGCCGAGCAGATTGAATATCAGGAAGCCCGCGAAGATATCCGGCAGACAATCCGAGAAATTATAGCCGGAACAACCCGCATCGCCGGTATTGTCAGTAATCTGAAGAACTTCTCCAATCTGGACGCGATGTCCTGGCGGGAAATAAATATCCAAAACAGTCTGGATAATATTGTCGATCTTTTTCTGTCTCAGTATCGGGATATCCGGGTTATTAAAGATTATGGCGCGGTTCCGCCATTCTGGTGCCTGCCCGGGGAGCTTCACCAGAGTCTGATTAATATACTGCAAAATGCCGTTCAGGCTGTGCGTGACGCCGAAGAAAAAGGCATTATCCCTGCCGGCAACGGATGGATAACCATAAAGACGGAAACGCTAAATGAAGTCCTGCATCTGTCCATTGGTGACAACGGTATCGGTATGACGGAAGATATCAAAGCCAAGATATTTGACCCGTTTTTTACAACCCGGAAGGTAGGCGCGGGCAAGGGGCTGGGTCTGACTGAAGTTTACGCCGCCGTTGAGAAGCATCAGGGATGTGTGGAAGTGCAGAGCGAGCCCGGAAAAGGAACCGTTTTTGTTTTAAAAATTCCAACCAACCTTAAGCCGCCGGATTTATGATACGGAGAATGCAAAAGCGTATTGGGTTAACGGCGCTTCTTGCCGGTCTTTTGTGGATTAACGATATCCATTCCCAGCAATCGGAAGCGAATTTTGATCATTTAACCATAGAACAAGGTTTGTCCCAGAACGCCGTGAACTGCATGTTGCAGGATCACCATGGGTTTATGTGGTTCGGCACTCAGGAGGGGCTGAATCTGTTTGACGGATATTCCTTTTCCGTTTTCCGTCATGACCGGCAGGATAGTTTTTCTCTTTCCAACGATTATGTGCAATGTCTGTATGAAGACGAGGAAGAAAATATCTGGGTCGGCACGCTTTCAGGAGGTCTTAACAAACTGGACCGCAAGACCCAAAAATTTATCCGATTCGGGGCCGGTCATTCCGGCGGTATTTTATCGAACAACATCTGGAGCATCATTGGCGATTCGGATTCATCCCTGTGGATCGGATCGTTTGGAGGCGGCCTTACGCGTTTCTATTACAAATCCGGCAGGGCGGTTAACTATAAATATGATTCCACCAATATCCATTCGCTGAGCCATAACCGGATACGTGTTATCACGAAGGATGGGCGGGGCAAACTCTGGATTGCGACGGTAGGAGGCGGTCTGAATTATTTTGATCCGTCCAGAGAAACATTTACCCGTTTTGTTACAAAACCTGGACGGCCGGACATACTACCGCATGACAATGTTTGGAGTTTGTTTATTGATAGGGACCGGCGTTTATGGATAGGCACCATCGGCGGAGGCCTGTATTATTTGAATCTGGATGAATTTTATTCAAACGGAAAAGCCGTTTTTCACAAGCTTGACCGGCAACTCAGCCAGCCGCTCAGCGATGACAAGATATGGTCGATTTATCAGGACAACAACAGGATTCTTTGGATCGGAACCAGCACAGGCGGGTTAAACCGCCTGCAATACCGGACCCCTCTGGAAGAGCGGACACCGGTTACCGTTTCCGTTTATCAGAATGATGTTTACAACTTTTACAGTATAGCGCACAACGCCATATCGTCGATTATGGAAGACCGGAGCGGTATCCTGTGGTACGGCACCTACGGCGGCGGCATCAGCCGGTTTGATCCTAAAAGACAAAAATTCAATTCGGTCCGCGCAATTCCGGGAGTTTCAAACACATTGAACAGTAGTATGATCTGGTCTTTTTGGGAGCGTGCCGACGGCCGGATATGGATAGGCACCGATAAAGGCGTCAATTTGTATAATCCGGAATCCAATCAGGTAGAAGCTTGGAGTATGGATGTCAAGGCGCGCACGAGAATTCGCGCTTTATTGGAAGATCATAACGGGCAATTATGGCTGGGAACTGAAAACGGATTGCTGCATTATCATCCCGAAACCCATGCATTCAAGCGTTTTGTTAATCATCCGGATAACCCCAATTCGTTGAGCAACAATACCGTCTTTGCTTTGCTTGAAGATCGCGAAGGCGACTTATGGATTGGCACGTTTGGCGGCGGGCTTAATCGGTATAAACCCTCGACCGGGGTTTTTACGGTTTATAAAAACAATCCGCGGGATTCCGGAAGTATTAGCAACAACAGTGTGCGCGCCTTGTACGAGGACCGGTCCGGCAATATCTGGGTGGGGACGTTGTCGGGCCTTAACCGCTTTGACATTAAAACCGGCCGTTTTCACCGATATAGTTACGACCCGTCCAATCCCGGAAGTATCAGCGGTAATATCATTATTTCTTTCTGCGAAGATCAACGGGGTCAATTATGGGTGGGCACTTACGGCGGCGGTATCAATCGCTATGTGTCTCAAAACGACCGGTTTGTCTCCATAACCGAACGCCATGGTCTGGTGAATAACACGATTTACGGGGTTCTCAGCGATGCGCAGAACCATTTATGGATCAGCACCAACCGCGGTCTTTCTGAAATCACGATTCACAATGATACCCTGCGCGGATTCCGAAGTTTTGACCGCCGTTCAGGACTCCAGAGCAATGAATTTAACGTCGGCGCGTATATGAAATCCCGCACCGGCGTCATGTACTTTGGCGGTATCAATGGATTTAACCGGTTTCATCCGGACAGCATCCGTGAAAATCCCTATCAGGCGCCGGTGTTTATTACCGCTGTTCGCATCAACCATCAGGCGATTGATATCAATCCCCGGATCCGTCCCGTTGAAACCATCCATTTGTCCTATCGCGATTATATGGTTTCATTTGAGTTTTCCGCTCTGGATTACACGAATCCGGAAAAAAATCAGTTTCGCTATATGCTCGAAGGATTGGATCAGGAATGGATACGCCCGGGTTCGCTGCGCATTGCGAGTTATACCAATTTGGATCCCGGTACTTATTTATTCAAGGTTACCGGCACAAACAGCGACGGTGTCTGGAGTCCTTTTACCGCTTCGGTAAGAGTAATAGTGGCTTCGCCTTTCTGGAAAACCCCGTGGTTTTATCTGGCTACTGTATTTTTTATCGCGTTTATTGTGATGACCTGGCACCGTCTTCGCGTGAAAAACATACGCGAACAAAACAAACGCCTTGAAGAACTCGTTAACCAACGGACCAATGAACTGCGTCATCAGCAAGTCGAACTGGAAAACAAAAATGCCGAGCTGGAGCATAAAAACCGTACGCTGGAAAACATAGATGCCATTGTTAAATCCATTAATGCGGTTATTGATTTTCCTTCCGTCATGAAAGCCCTGACGGATAACGCTCTTCAATGGCCCGGCGTGGAGGCCGTTGAAATCTGGATGACGCCGCTGAACCAGTCCATGTTCCGTCTGCTGTTTGCGGCCGGTAAAAGCGCGGAACAGAGCCGTGAAAGTCTGAGCGCATCCGAAGCTCATGAATATTTTATTATCGAAGGATTACAGCCCCGGCCTGACATTTATATCAAATCCTATGGCAATCCGCCGTCGGCCGTCATGACGCTGGTAATTCAAATTCCTGCTTCGATGAGGAGCGGCTACCGTCAATCTGACCAAGAGCCTGAAGCCATGAAAGGATATATTGCCTTTATTAACCGCGCGCGACCAGACGCCTTTACGGATGAAACGGTGAGCTTGCTTGATAATCTTAAGGAGCATTTTATCAACGCGTTCATCAAAGCGATGATTCTCGAAGAACTGAAGCAACTTAATGAAAAAAAGAATGAATTTCTGGGAATCGCCGCGCATGACCTTCGGAACCCGCTGCATGCCATCACCAGTTTTATTAAGATGATTTTGATTGACATCAACCATAACCGGTTTAATGTGGACAGCGTGCAGGATGATCTTATCAGTATTCTGAATGCGGCCGAACGGATGAGCATGCTGATTAATCACTTGCTGGATATATCCGCTATTGAATCCGGAAAAGTCAGGCTGGACTTGCACCAGGATAACCTGAATTATATTCTGGATGAATGCGAACGGCTTCATAAAAAAGCTGCGATGCAGAAGAATATCCAATTGGTCATTGAGAAAAATCCCGAAGTGCCGGATTTGCTGATTGACCGCTCAAGGATTATCGAGGTTCTGGATAATTTGCTGAGCAACGCCATCAAATACACCTATCCCGGGGGCCATGTTCGTGTGTATCCTGAACTGCTTCCGTCCGAAGTCGTAGTGCATTGTCAGGATACCGGTCAGGGCTTAAGCGATGAGGATCTGAAAAAAGTTTTTGTCGGTTTTAACAAGCTCAGCGCCGTACCCACCGCCGGAGAAGCCAGCACCGGCCTGGGCCTGGCTATCGTAAAAAAAATCGTTGAACTGCACGGCGGCCGGGTGTGGGTGCAGAGCCGCAAGGGCACAGGCTCTACATTTAGCTTCTCATTACCCCTGACCCGCCTCGCAGCGCTTCCCGAACAACAAACGATTTGAAGGATCCAACTTACAATCCCCAGGAACTCGTGAAAAAAACAAAACAACCGCTCTACACCCTCCGACGAACAGTGCCCGTTATTATCGCGGGTATTCTGATTTTGACTACCCTGGCGCAGGCTCAGAATGACATAAATTTTATACACTATACAATGGAAGACGGCTTATCCCACAATTCCGTTTATTCAATTGTACAGGATAAAACGGGTTTTTTATGGATAGCTACGGAAGACGGCCTGGATCGTTTTGACGGATATTCCTTTCGTTCCTATCGATACGATCCTTTAGACACCCATTCGTTGCCCATGAGTAACTCGAACATCTTGCTTTCCGGCCGAGACGGCGATCTCTGGATAGGAACCTGGGGGGGCGGATTGGCACGATATAACACGACAACCGATCAATTTATCCGATATGGCAGTGCATCAAACAGTAATACCGCCCTGAGCGATAACCGCATTCAAGCGCTTTGTGAAGATCATTCCGGAAACCTATGGATCGGCACTTACAGCGGTGGCCTCAACCGGTTGGACAGAACGAACGGTAACATCACTTGTTACAAAAATGAGCCGGGCCGTCCGCATTCGCTTTCAAACAACCGGATATGGAGTATCGTCGAAGATGATAAACATTTTTTATGGATAGGAACCCAGAATGGTTTATGCAGGCTCAGCCTGGATTCATTAGACCAGGCGCGTTTTCTGGTTTATGAAAACAATCCGGACGACCCGGCCAGCATCAGTTCCAACATCATTCGTTCCCTCTATATCGATCATCTGGGATCCTTATGGATTGGCACCCAGAAAGGACTTAACCGAAAGCGAAAAGACCAGCCGGCATTTAATCGGTTTTTTATCCACAACGCGGCTTCCGCGAGCTTATCCGGTAACGTTATCAACTGTATCACCGAAGATAAAAATAATCGGTTATGGGTCGGTGTCTTACAGGGCGGGCTTAACATGCTGGACCTGAATCATGAGGCCTCGGGGTTTCGACGCTATACGCATACATACAGCGCTCCTTCCAGTATCAGCAACAATGACGTGCGTTCCGTCTGGATTGATCGATCGCTTAATTTATGGGTTGCGACACGGGGCGGCGGGATCAACCAGGCCGACTTAAAACCAAAAAAATTTAGCACCGTGACCGATTTCATGTATTTCCGCAATGAAAGAGTCTGGGCCATCTGTGATTATGAGGGTCCCGGAGAAAACAACCTATGGCTCGGCACGGACCGGGGTCTTATTCAAATGGACCGGATCAGGAATGTTACCGTCTTGCATGATACCACCTCCGCCATTGCCAACTCGATTCACAATAATTACATTCGGGCATTGCATCATGATGACCAGAATATACTTTGGATCGGAACGAGCGGAGGAGGGATCAACTGTTATAACGTAATCACCAAGCGCTTTTCTTATCTGGTTCATCAGCCGTTTAATTCGAACAGCTTGAGCGATAATCGTGTCCGAGTCATATATGAGGAAAGCGATATACCGGAAAAGCCCTTGTGGATTGGCACCTATGGCGGTCTAAACCGATACGACCGGGCATCGGGCATCTGGCGGCGTTTTCAACACAACCCGGCCGATTCGCTCAGCATCAGTCAGGATGAAATACGCGTGATCTACAAAGACCGTAAAGGATTTCTATGGATCGGGACATTCGGGGGCGGCTTAAATCTCTGGGATCCCGCGAAAAAAAGCTTTAAGCACTTCCAAAGCCAAACCGGTCGGAACAACTGGATCAACAGCAATGATATTTTATGTCTGGCGGATGATCCCGATACCGCGGGACATATTGTTTGGATAGGCACGAACGGACAGGGATTGAACCGCTTCGACGTGGCCGGAAATAAATTTACGCAAATTACCTCGGGCGACGGCCTGCCCAATGATGTGATTTACGGCATTATCCCCGACAGGGCCGGGAATCTGTGGATTAGCACCAATAAAGGAATTTGCAGATTCAATCCGGCTCATCATACGTTCCACAATTACGACCATCATGACGGCCTGCAGAGCGATATCTTCGGTCCAGGCGCTTACCATAAAAACCGGAACGGCATTATCTACTTCGGCGGCCTGAAAGGACTTAGTTATTTTGATCCTTCCGGAATCCTTAATAATCCATTTGTTCCTCCCGTCGTATTGACATCCTTGAAGGTGTTCAACCGGGAAATCGGCCGTTTTTCCTGTGCTCCGGCTCAACTGTCGCTTTCGTATGAGGATTACTTTTTCACGCTCGAATTCGCCGCCCTGGATTTTACTATCCCGAAAAAAAATCAATTTGCTTATCGTCTGAAGGGATTTGATAATGACTGGGTCTATAGCGGAAACCAACATTATGCCGTTTATACCAATGTGGAACCCGGCACGTACGCATTCGAGGTCATCGCGTCCAATAATGATCAAATCTGGAATACCTCCGGGCTATCGATTCCGGTAATCATTCATCCTCCTTACTGGAAAACCTGGTGGTTTCGTGCGGCAATAGCGGGACTGGCGTTGCTATCCGTTTATATGTTTTATCGTTTTCGGATGCAGCAAATAAGCAAACAAAAAGAACTTCTGGAAAAGCAGGTCGCCGAAAGAACGCAGGAATTAGCCGACAAAAACAACGAGCTGGAATTCCTTAATGAAAAAAAGAATGAATTTATGGGTATCGCCGCTCATGATTTGCGCAACCCCCTGAACGCCATTATCGGATATACCGATTTGATGCTGATGCAGATTCAGGATCAACCGTACCGTCCGGAAGATACTATCGAAGATCTGATGACGGTGCAGAAATCCGCCAAACAAATGGCCCAACTGATCTCAGAACTGCTGGATATTTCTGCAATTGAGTCCGGTAAATTATCCCTGGAACTCCAAACCGAAAATTTGCTGACCATACTCAAAGAATGTGAACGACTGCATTCTCCGGCCGCGTCCCATAAAAACATAACCCTACATATAGATTATTCCACGGATCTGCCCGACGTACTCCTGGACCGCTCCAGGATTATTGAAGTCATTGACAACTTGCTGTCGAATGCAATCAAATATACATACCCGAACGGAAATATCAGCGTTTTATCGGAGTATAACGACCGCGAAGTTATCCTGCACGTAAAAGATACCGGACAGGGTTTGGATGATGAGGATATGAAAAATATTTTCATGAGTTTTAAACGATTAAGCTCAAAACCCACGGGTGGTGAAGCCAGTACCGGTCTGGGTCTTGCCATTGTCAAAAAAATCATCGAACTGCACGGCGGCCGGGTATGGGTGGAGAGCCTGAAAGGGAAGGGATCGGTATTCAGTTTTTCCATACCGCGCCGGCGTCACTCAGAATTGCCTGCTTAAAGAAAAACATCCTTGTATTTTACCCCATTCTTATTGTATCTTAACCATTATGCTGAATGGATCTATACCGCTCCGGGGGGATCTTGTTTGGAAATCCCTCCCGAAAATACTGCTGGCCGCCGTATGTATAATAACCTTTGAATTACGCGGGCAGAGCGATATGGTTAAGTTTGACCACATCGGCCTGCATGAAGGTTTATCGCACGGTATCGTTTATAATATATTCCAAGACAGCAAAGGCTTTCTATGGATTAGTTCTCAGGTGGGCCTGAACCGGTATGACGGATACAATTTTAAAGTTTATTTGCACAATCCTCTGGATACCAACTCCATTTCCGCCAACTCAACAGGGCCGGTGCTGGAAGACCGGCAGGGTTTTTTATGGATCGGCACATGGGGAGGCGGCATCAACCGGTTTAATCCTAAGAACGGAACCTTCCGGGCATTCCGCAACAACCCCAAAGATCCCTCGACCATCAGCGATAACCGGATTCATTCTTTGTGGATGCAGGGTGACAGCATCTTATGGATAGGCTCTTTTGCCGGTGGTGTAAGCGCGCTGGACCTGAACCTTTTTTATGAAACCGGAGCGGCTGTTTTCCGGAATTACAAAAACGAACCCACCAATCCCAGGTCGCTCAGCCATAATCGGGTGTGGGCGCTAACCTGCGATCCGAATCATAACATCTGGATGGGCACCGATGACGGGCTTAATGTATTGGATGCCGCCGCGGATACGTTCCGGATTTATAGGAATATATCCGGAGATTCCTACAGCCTGAGCGATAATAAAATTTATGCCTTATACCGTGACCACAGCGGTTATATATGGGTCGGTACGCTTAACGGCCTTAATCGTTGGGATCCGCAGACCGGCCGTTTTTACCGGTTTTACCACGATCCGAAAAATCCAAAAAGCTTATCCGATAACCGGATACGATCTATTACGGAAGACCGTTACGGAAAAATCTGGGTGGGAACCTTCGAAGGCGGCTTAAACGTTTATGACCCCCAAACCGATCACTTTAAATCCTATACGAATAACCGCCAAAATCCGTTTAGCTTAACGAATAATTTTATCCGGGTACTCTATCCGGATCATTCAGGAAATTTATGGATTGGCTGCGGCACCTACGGACTCGATAAGCTCGACCTGAATAAACCATTCCGGCATTATCAATACGAACCGGATCGGAAAGGAATTATTTCGCATAATGATGTCATCGTAATTGCAGAGGACCAAACGACTCCATCTCAATTGCTATGGGTGGGCACTTACGGTGGCGGGCTTTACAGCTGGAGTCCGGATAATGACTCCTATAATCTCTATCTTTATCAACCGGACAATCCTCTGTCGATTTCAGATAACCGGATCCGGGCTATATATCAGGATAAACGAGGCACATTATGGATTGGCACCATCAACGGCCTCAATCGGTTGGAATATCCGTATAAACGTTTTACCAGATACCGTCAGGATAAAAAATCTACCCGGAGTTTAAGCAGTAATCGGGTGTCGTCTATTCATGAGGATTCAAGAGGTTTTCTGTGGATCGGGACCGATGGAGGCGGATTGAATCTTATAGATCCAAATACCGGTGTGGTTAGTATTTACCAGGCTCAGCCCTCCGGTACCGATGGCTTATCGAATAACTTTATTAACATGATTACCGGCGATAATCATAATGATAGTATCCTGTGGATTGCCACAGAAAACGGGCTTAACCGTTTGAATGTTTACACGGAAGTTTTTACCGTGTACCGGTATCATCCTTTGGATTCGAATACCATCAGTTCCAATAATGTGACTGGGATCTATCAGGACCGAGCGGGAACATTATGGATAGGAACGAACGGAGGCGGGCTGAACCGTATGGATCTGGGTAGCGGAGGCTTCCGGCGTTACGACAGCCGGCATGGACTGATCCACAATGTTATTTATGGTATTCTTCAGGATGACAGGAATTATCTGTGGATGGGCACCAGCCGGGGCATCTCCCGGTTTGATCCGGTTAAAGAGGTTTTCAGGAACTATGATTACAGCGACGGCCTCATCCTGCGCGGATTTGATGATAAGGCGTATTTCCCGTGCCGGTCGCGAACGGGCGAAATGTTCTTCGGCGGGCTTAACGGAATTACCCGGTTTAGACCGTCTTCCGTCAGAGATAATGACCGCGTACCCCCCATCATCCTCACCGGTATTAAAAAATTTAACCAACTGGTGTCCTTCACCCAGGACTTCTCCGAAATCCGCTCCATCGAACTTTCTTATAATGATAATTTTATTTCGTTTGAATTTGCCGCGCTGGATTTCGCCAATCCATCCAAAAATCAATACCGGTTTATCCTCGAAGGTTTTGAATCGGAATGGACCTACGCCGGCACGAGAAACTACGTTAATTACACCAATCTCGACGGCGGGCAATATCTGTTCAAAGTGCAGGCATCCAACAACGACGGATTATGGAATCCAGAGGGGTTATCCATTCCGATATACATCGCGCCGCCGTTCTGGAATACATGGTGGTTCCGGGCGCTTTCGGTGTTAGTTGGCGTTTTCGCTGTTTTAGGCATGTACCGCTGGAGGATCCGGCAGATTGAATGGCAGAAAAAAAAGCTGGAAAACCTTGTGGCCGAGCGCACCTCCGAACTGATTAAAATGAACGAACAACTCAAGCGTCTGAATGAAGAAAAAAACGAATTTCTTGGAATCGCCGCGCATGATCTCAGAAATCCCCTCGGCGCCATTATCGGATTTATTGATTTACATGTGAACGACCTTAAAGGCGGCTATTTGAATGCTAAAGAAGCCATTACAGATCTTGAGATGGTTTTAAAATCGGCCCGACAGATGGTTCAGCTTATAACCGAACTGCTGGATATCTCGGCGATTGAATCAGGGAAAATCACTATTGAAAAAAACCCCAACAACCTGAATGCGATAATCGAAGACTGTGAACGGATCCATCGGCGAACGGCCCAGCAGAAAAATATAAATTTACACATCGAAAAAAATGAAAGTTTACCGCCGTTATACATCGATAAAGCTCGCATTGCTGAAGTTATTGATAATTTATTATCCAATGCCATTAAATATACCCATGCGGGCGGCACGGTGCGGCTATACAGCGAGATGCGTCCGCAGGAAGCCGTGGTACATATTCAGGATACCGGCCAGGGCCTTCATGAAGAAGACATGAAAGTTATATTTAAAACATTTAAAAAACTCAGCGCCACGCCCACCGGCGGTGAACCAAGCACCGGATTTGGACTTGCCATCGTAAAAAAAATCGTGGAACTGCACGGCGGCACGGTATGGGTACAGAGCCAAAAAAACCAAGGTTCTATATTCAGTTTCTCATTACCGCTCCATTCGACTGTCCGGAGTTAAATAAAGCTGTAATCAGATTTTTTAAACTCCCCGAAGAAATCCGGGAAAATCTTCAAGCTATCTAAAAATTTTTCGTGTAATGACCTGACGTGCTCGCCGTCGGAACCATTTGCGGAGTTTGGCTTTCGGATGGCGTCCCGATCTATCGAGACGCTTTGAAAGCCGGAATACGTTCCCGCCATTCAAATAAACAAAGCCAAATTCAAAATTTTTTCGGAAAGTGCCAGTAATCAGATTTTATCTTGAAAAATACATAATAATAGAGTATACTTATATGCTTGTGAGTTTTTTTTCAAACGATTTAATAAACCGGAATATATATGCATAACTCCAAAGAATTCCAGAAAAGACATATTGGACCTAATGAAGACGAAGCGCAGGAAATGTTAAAAACCATTGGCGTAGCTTCAATTGAGCAGTTAATCAAGGAAACCGTTCCCGAGGATATCCGTCTGTCGAAACCGCTGAATTTGCCGCCGGCGCTCACCGAACATGAAATGATTGCCGAATTGCGGGAAATAGCCGGTAAAAATAAAATCTTCAAATCCTACATCGGTCAGGGGTATTATGAAACCATTACGCCGTCGGTAATACTCCGTAATATTCTCGAAAACCCCGGCTGGTATACCTCCTATACACCTTATCAGGCTGAAATTTCCCAGGGCCGGCTTGAAGCTCTGCTGAATTTCCAGACCATGGTTTCCGATTTAACCGGTCTGCCGATTGCCAATGCTTCCCTGCTCGACGAGGGTACGGCTGCAGCGGAAGCCATGCATATGCTGTTTGCCTCTAAAAGCGACGGTAAGGGCAATAAGTTCTTTGTTTCAGACGGCTGTTTTCCCCAGACCATGGATGTGCTGCGAACACGCGCGGAATCTGCAGGCATAGAGCTTGTTTTCGGCGACTATCAGACGTTCAGTTTTTCCGATGATTTTTTTGCCGCCCTGCTTCAGTATCCCTCGGCGGACGGAGCCGTTTATGATTATACGGAATTTTGCAGCCGGGCGCATGAAAAGAAAATGATGGTGGCTGTAGCCGCCGATCTGCTCAGCCTGACGTTATTAAAGCCGCCCGGAGAGTGGGGCGCCGATGTAGTGGTAGGTTCCACACAGCGGTTTGGCATACCAATGGGTTATGGGGGACCACACGCCGCGTATTTCGCAACCAAAGATGAATTTAAACGCAAAATGCCCGGCCGCATTATCGGCGTGTCGATTGATTCCCAGGGAAACCGCGCGTTGCGGATGGCCCTGCAGACCCGCGAGCAGCATATCAAGAGGGAAAAGGCAACCAGCAACATCTGCACGGCGCAGGTTTTACTGGCCAATATGGCCGGCATGTACGCCGTTTATCACGGACCGGAAGGACTTAAAAACATCGCCCTGCATATTCATCATTATACGGTTCTCCTAGAGGATGAACTGAAAAAAGCCGGCTATAAGCAGTATAACAGCGCCTACTTTGATACGCTGAAAATTGAAGTCGGAAAGCTGTTGCCCAAAATCCGAAAAGCCGCCCTGGCAAAGAAAATCAATCTTCGCTACATTGATAATGCAACCATCGGCGTGTCCATAAACGAAACCACCAATCTTGAAGATGTTCAGGAACTTATTGGTCTTTTCGCTGCGGCAAAAGGCGCCAAAATCAAACCCTTAAAAAGCCACCGGCATCATGCCGTCCGTTTGCCTGATGTTTTTATCCGTAAAACGGGATATTTGACGCATCCGGTATTCAACACCTACCATTCCGAATCCGAAATGATGCGCTACATTAAGTCTTTAGAGATGAAGGATATTTCCCTGGTGCATTCTATGATATCGCTGGGCTCCTGCACAATGAAGCTGAATGCCGCCACCGAAATGCTGCCGATAACCTGGCCCGAATTCAGCGCTTTGCATCCATTTGCCCCCGAAGATCAGGCCATGGGATATCAGGAACTGTTTAAACGATTAGAAAAATATTTTAATGAAATTACCGGATTGGCGGCTACTTCGCTTCAGCCGAATTCCGGGGCTCAGGGCGAGTACACCGGATTGATGGTCATCCGGCAATACTTCAAGTCGAAGAAAGAGTCGCACCGCAACATAGCGCTGATTCCGGCATCGGCCCACGGCACCAATCCGGCCAGCGCCGTTATGGCCGGCCTGCAGGTGGTGGTCATCAAATGCGATGAAAACGGCAATATCGATATTAACGACCTGAAACAGCAGGCCGAAGCGCATCGGACAAATTTATGCTGCCTGATCGTCACCTATCCCTCCACCCACGGCGTTTTTGAAACGAACATACGGGAAATCTGCGAGATCGTCCACCGCAATGGCGGGCAGGTTTATATGGACGGCGCCAACATGAACGCGCAGGTCGGTTTGACCAGTCCGGGATTTATCGGCGCCGACGTGTGTCACCTGAATCTACATAAGACCTTCGCCCTACCGCACGGCGGCGGCGGGCCGGGAGTAGGCCCGATCTGCGTCGCGAAGCACCTGGCACGGTTCCTTCCCGGACACGCGGTGGTTAAAACCGGAGGTTCTAAAGCGATCCATGCCGTTTCCGCGGCGCCATGGGGTAGCGCCAGCGTACTTTGGATTTCATATGCCTACATCCGCATGATGGGCGCCGAAGGGCTCACCGACGCCTCCCGGTATGCAATCCTGAACGCGAACTATCTCAAGGAAAAGCTGGCTCGTTATTATAAAACGCTTTATGCCGGCGCCCAGGGACGTGTCGGGCATGAAATGATCCTCGACACGCGCGTTTTCAAAGCCGCAACCGGTATTGAGGTGGAAGATATCGCCAAGCGCCTGATGGACTACGGTTTTCACGCGCCGACCGTGTCCTTTCCGGTGCCCGGTACGATGATGGTCGAACCGACGGAAAGCGAATCGAAGCATGAACTCGACCGTTTCTGCGAAGCGTTGATCTCGATACGCAAAGAAATTGAAGCGATTGAAAACGGGCAGGCCGATAAAAAGGACAATGTACTTGTTAATGCGCCGCATACCGCCCAGATGGTCACAGCCGATAGCTGGACGCATCCGTACACCCGCGAGCAGGCCGCTTACCCGTTGCCGTATCTGAAAGCCGGCAAAGTCTGGCCTTCAGTGGGCCGCGTCAACAACGCCCACGGCGACCGTAACCTGATGTGTTCCTGTCCGCCGATTGAAGCGTTTCAATAAGCGCGGAAACCGGACAATAAAAAGACCGGATGCTCCGTTTCTATCGGATTAAATAAAAAAAATATTGCATTCCGGTTTTTCATTTATTATATTGCGTGCCCCTGAATAATCGCTTTATTAGGTTTGCCGGGGCATAAAAACAGAAAATTTATGATAACGTTTTAATACAGGAGTTCGTGTGAAAGTTTCATTCAAAACAACAATGCCGAAAGAGGGATCTTTCGAGCGGAAGTGGTACGTTGTGGACGCCGCCGATAAAACCCTCGGACGGTTTGCCAGCCGCGTCGCGTCGGTATTGAAAGGAAAGAATAAACCTTTTTACGCCCCGCATGTGGATTGCGGTGATTTTGTGGTGGTCGTAAACGCCGCCAAAATCCGGCTGACGGGTAAAAAGGCCAAACTGAAAGAATATCTGCACAACACGCAGTATCCGGGCGGTATGCGGTCTGAAAAATTCGAAGATCTTATCCGGAATAAGCCCGAGCGCGTGCTGTATTACGCGATTCACGGTATGCTGCCCAAGAATAAAATCGGCAGCGTCATGATAAAAAAATTGAAAATCTATAAAGACGATAAACATCCCCATTCGGCTCAGCATCCTGAGCCGCTGGCGATTTAGTCATTTTCAGTAATTTATATAATCCTCAGGAGAAATTATGAGTTCAGCCATCATGGCCATTGGACGAAGAAAGACATCCCACGCCCGGGTCATGCTTGTACCCGGAAACGGCGAGATTCAGGTCAACGGGAAAGCTTTTAAGCAGTATTTTCCACGGGAATATCACCAACTCCACGCGATGGAACCGTTGAAAGCCGTTGAAATCGGCGGCAAATACAACGTCATCGCCAACATCGCCGGCGGCGGACAAACCGGACAAGCCGGCGCGCTGCGCCTGGGAATTGCCCGCGCGTTAGTAAAAATTGACGAGGAACTGAAGCCCATACTGAAACCGCTGGGTCTGATGAGCCGCGATCCGCGCATGAAAGAACGGCGAAAATACGGTCTGGCCAAAGCCCGTAAACGCTTCCAATTCTCGAAACGATAATTTTTTTAATAACCAATCACACTCTTTGATTTGATGGCGGGTGTCGTTTCTTCTATCCGGAACGATCAAAATCAAAAATGAGAAGAGTGGTTGCTTAACCCAAAGGAGATATCATGAGCGACGAAACCCAGGTGGCTTTTTTTGACCACAACAAAAAACTCGAGGAACTACTGACCGCCGGCGTACATTTCGGTCATTTGACGCGGCGATGGAATCCCAAAATGAAGCCGTATATCTTTATGGAGAAGAACGGCGTACACATCGTCGATCTTAAAAAAAGCGTCCAGCATTTGGAAAAAGCCTGCGCCGCCATCAGCAAAATCGTGGCTAACGGCGAAAAGGTCCTTTTTGTCGGCACCAAGAAACAGGCCAAAGACATCATCAAAAACGAAGCCGTTCGGGCCAACATGTTCTACGTAACCGAACGCTGGCTCGGCGGTATGCTGACGAATTTTTCGACGATCCGTAAAAGCGTCAAGCATATGCAGAACATCGAGAAAAAAGAAACCGACGGCACTTTCGAGAAAATCACCAAAAAAGAACGCCTGATGCTGGAACGCCAGAAAGCCAAGCTGAAAGTCGTACTGGAAGGCATTGAACAAATGCGCCAGCTTCCCGGAGCGGTTTTTGTGGTGGACGTTAAAAAAGAAGCCATTGCCGTGCATGAAGCCAATATCCTTGGAATTCCCGTGTTCGCCATTGTGGACACCAACTGCGATCCCGATCCCATTAATTACCTCATACCGGGTAATGACGACGCCTCCAAATCCATCGAGGTCATATCCCGCACCATTACCGATGCTATCATCGATGCCAGTCAGCGTGCCATAGCCTTGCAGAAGGAGCGCAAAGAAAAAGAAGTGAAAGAAACGGACGCGGAAAAATCTAAAGACGAAACCAGGCAAAAGTATGAAGAAGATGCCCGCTTTGCCAAGTACAAAACGAAGCAGAAAGAAACCATCGGTAAAACCAATTAATCGGGTAACCACCGATACATCCACAGGAGATAACTATGTCAAATAATGAAATAAGCGCTTCGGACGTCATGAAATTGCGCGAGCAGACAGGCGCCGGCATGATGGACTGCAAAAAAGCCCTGACCGAAGCCCGGGGCGATGTTGAAAAAGCCATTGATATCCTTCGCCAGAAGGGTCTTAAGAAAAGCGCCGAAAAAGCCACGCGCGTGGCGAATCAGGGTATTGTCCTGGCGGCGGTTGATGATGCCAGAACCACCGGCGTCCTTATCGAAATCAACTGTGAAACCGATTTTGTGGCCAAGAATGCCGACTTTATCGCTTATTCTCAGAATATTCTCAAAGAAGTTTTAACCCAGCAGCCTAAAGACCTGGACGCTTTTCTGGCCGCGAAAGTTTCGTTCATGCCCGGTAAAACCGTAGCCGATACAGTAACGGAGATGACCGCTAAAATCGGCGAGCGCATTGTCATGAAACGTTTTGCTGTTGTCCGGGCCCAGCAAGGATTGGTGACCGAGTACATCCACCCCGGAAACAAACTCGCCGTGCTGGTAGAGCTAGGCATCGATAAAATAGACGCCGCAAAAATGAGCGATTATCATGTTTTTGCCCGCGATATCGCCATGCAGGTAGCCGCAATGAATCCGCAGGTCGTCTCACGCGATCAGGTGGCTCCTGATGTGCTTGCGCGTGAAACGGAAATATTCAAGGAACAGGCCCGCCAGGAAGGCAAACCGGAAAAAATCCTGGACAACATCGTTAAGGGCCGCGTCGAAAAGTATTATCAGGAAATCTGCCTGCTCGAACAGGCCTATGTCAAGGACGCCTCCAAAACCATCAAGGACTTTGTCCAGGAATTCGGAAAGAAAGTCGGACAAACGGTAACCATCCAGCGTTTTGAGCGGTTTCGGCTGGGCGATTAAATGTAATTACAAGCCACGATTGAGTCGTGGCTTTTTTTTTTTATTAATATCATATCGGGAGTGCTGTATGCCGTTGCCCGTTTATAAAAGAATATTATTGAAATTAAGCGGCGAAGCGCTGATGGGCGACCAGTCTTTCGGCATTGATCGCAAGGTGCTTGAGCAGGTAGCCGCAGAAATCAAGGACGTTAAAACACTCGGCGTCGAAATTGCGATTGTCATCGGCGGCGGTAATATTTTTCGCGGTTTGTCGGCCAGTTCTTCGGGAATGGACCGCGTAACCGGCGACCATATGGGCATGCTGGCCACGGTTATCAACTCCCTCGCCATGCAGGATGCGCTCGAGAAGCTCGGTTTATTTACCCGCGTCATGAGCGCCATTAAAATGGAACAAATGGCGGAACCGTTCATTCGCCGACGCGCCATACGCCATCTCGAAAAGGGCCGTATCGTCATTTTCGCCGGCGGCACCGGCAATCCGTATTTTACCACCGATACGGCTGCTTCCCTGCGCGCCATTGAAATCGAAGCCGACGTCATTCTTAAAGGCACCCGCGTGGACGGCGTCTACGATTCCGACCCCGAAAAAAATAAAGAAGCCATGATGTTTGATAAAATTTCTTACATGGACGTCGTGAAAAAAGGACTGAATGTCATGGATACTACCGCCGTAACGTTATGTATGGAAAACAAACTCCCGATCATCGTATTTAATCTGAAAACAACCGGGAATCTCCGCCGTATCGTTCTCGGAGAAAATGTCGGCTCAAGAGTCCAATGATGATTTCTCTTGAATAAAAAACCTTTCTGTGATAGATTGATCGAAATGAAAAGATTATTAACCATAGAGGCTGAATATGTTTGACGTAAAGAAACAGTTTCAGGAAACCGAAGAGAAAATGAAAAAATCCATCGAGGCCGTCCGTAATGAACTCGCCAAACTGCGCAGCGGCCGGGCATCGACCAGCCTTCTGGACGGCGTCAAAGTAGATTACTACGGTACCATGACCCCCCTGAATCAGGCCGCCAACGTTTCCGCGCCGGAACCGCGTCTGCTTACCGTGCAGCCATGGGATAAGAGTATGCTACCCGTCATTGAAAAAGCCATACTGGCCGCCAACCTCGGCCTCAATCCCGCCAATGACGGCACGATTATCCGCATTCCGATACCGCAGTTGAACGAAGAACGCCGCAAGGAACTCGTAAAACTCAGTAAGAAATATGCCGAAGACGGACGGGTGGCTGTCCGCAACATAAGACGCGAGGCCAACGAACATATTAAAAAAGCCGAAAAAGACCACAAAATTTCCGAAGACGACAGCAAACACGCTCAGGAAAAAATTCAGAAATTAACCGACGATTACATTAAAAAAATTGATGAAATCATCGTCCAGAAAGAAAAAGAAATCATGGAAGTTTAAACGCCATCCAATAGCAATATAAAAAGCCGGTCCATGACCGGCTTTTTTTATCGCCGCATCATCACAATTCGTATTCGATACCACCCACCGGAATCAATGTCCATTGCAGCATTTTATCCTGTTCGTTCTTCACCTCGTTCCGGTAGTATATCGCGACATTATTCCGGTTATAGGCATTAAACATTTCCAGATAGGTGCCCAACGCGGAACCGCTGAAATGGAAACGGCGGCCGAACCGGACATTCAGCGAGTGATAATCCGGGTTTTTTATTGATTTGTAAAGCGTCGATAAGGCCGGTGTTATATTGCCGGGAGTGGTTCTGGTTGAAAGGGCTGAAGGGGACGCCGCCGCATTCTTGCCGTTAAACGACGTGGTGCTCTTTTGACATTTTCGTTATGACGCGGCTATCGCAATAACACCAAGTTTCAGGTTAACGTGTGGCGGTCAACCGTCAGCTGGTAAAAAATAGATTCCGGATCCCCCCGCGCAGCCCCGGCTGTCTTTGCCATTCCAAAGTCCGCAGATCGCCTCAGCGTGGGACTGAATGTCCCGTGTGGACATACCGCGCGCATACATCGAAATAATTTTGTCTTCAATTGGCCCTAAAATGCGCTGATGCTTATTTACAACCAACGGCTCAAATTCACTTTTACGATCGAGTAGAATCTTTAACCGGATCCAGTCGGTATCGGTTGTATTCGTCCTGGCGCGGCTTAGATCGGTTTATAGGAGTACTTCGGGGTATGTTCTTTTAATCTACCATTTATTATTCCCATTTACTCAAAGATCTTTATATTACCATTTTTTAAAGTTTCGGGTCAGTTGAAACATCCATCAGCGCAAACTTCTGAATCGGTTTAGCGAGCGCTATAAAACAGCGAAATAAAATATACCTGTTTTTATCACGTTGGTTGAGGATTTTGAGGCCAATGGCAGTAACCACAGCAGTGAAAACGATAAATATTTCTACGACGGCAACGGCAATAGGATCCAAAAAACATCACGGTGACTCACAGTCTCGGAAATACGCGCGTATCATTTACCGACAGGCATAACGACGGGCAGAGGCGAATATTCTGCAGGAAAATCATTGAGCATTCGTCCTGAGTAAAAGCCTGTGGTGTGTTTTCATGGCAAGAGCGGGATAGGTGACAGTCGCCGGTAACCGGATTTTTCTTTAAATTTGTTTTGATTTTCTCGTGTCGGTATATTAGATTAGGCGGATTTTAAACATGTTTAAACCTTAGAACCAACCCCTAGACTCGGGAGAATGATTATGAAATCGTTTACGCCGGACAAAATCCGCAACATCTGTTTAGCATCCCACGGCGGCACAGGCAAGACTACACTGGCCGAATCCATATTATACGTCACCGGAACGAAGAAGCGTTTCGGCACCGTAACCGACGGTACCACGACCAGCGATTACAATCCGGATGAAATCGAGCGTAAGTTTTCCATCAACGCCTCTTTGATGCACGCGGAATGGAAAGGCGTCAAAATCAATATTTTAGATACACCCGGCTATGCGGATTTCCGGGGTGAAGTGGTCTGCGCGATGAGCGTGGCCGATCTGGTGATCATTCCCGTGCACGCCAGCCCGATTTTTGACGTAGGCACCGAAGCCGCCTGGAAATACGCCGAGGACAACAACGTGCCGGTAATTTTTGTCGTCAACGAACTGGATAAAGAAAATGCGGAATTCGACAAGACCTTTGCCATGCTGAATGATCAATTCGGCCGCGAGCGGCATATCGTGGCCATGTCGTTTCCGCTGGGTATCGGTAAGCCCGATTTCAGTCAGATAGGCGATCTGGTTACGCGCAAATTGCATAAATTCGCAACCGACAAATCCGGTAATTTTGAATCCGCCGATCTGCCCGCGGAACTGAGTGACAAGATGGCCAAAGCATACGAAGCGCTGGTGGAAGACGCCGCCGAGGGCGACGACGCGTTCATGGAACATTTCTTCGAGTCCGGTCAGTTGACCGATGAGGAATTCACGGCCGGTTTGCGCAAAGGCATCCAGAGCCGTAAGATTATACCGGTATTTGCCGCCAGCGCGTTCAACGCCATCGGCATCAAATCCCTGCTTGATTTTATTGTCGCTTACGGTCCGTCCCCGCTGGACATGCCGGCCCGTCCCGCAGTGGACAACGCCGGAAAGGAAATCCAAGTCGAATGCAAGCCGGACGCCCCGTTTTCGGCGTTTGTTTTCAAGACTATCAGTGAAATGCATGTAGGCGAACTGTCGCTGTTTCGCGTGTACTCCGGAACGGTCAAGACCGGCGATGATGTGCTCAACACTTCCAAAAACGTCACCGAGCGCATCAGTTCGATATTTCTGCTGAACGGCAAGGAGCGCGTGGATGCCGGTATTCTGTCCGCCGGCGATATCGGCGCGCTGGTCAAACTGCGGGATACGCACACCAACAACAGCCTGTGCGATAAAAACCGCAGCGTTCGTTTCAAGGAGATAGCGATACCGGATCCCATCATCACATTCGGCATTGTCCCGAAGGGCAAGACAGACGAGACGAAAATCAGCACGGGCCTTCACTCCCTGCACGCCGAAGATCCGTCGTTTGTTTTTACCTATGATACGGAGACGAGCCAGAGCATCGTGAGCGGACAGGGCGAGATGCACCTGATGATTGTCACCAAACGCCTCAAGGACCGTTTCGGGGTGGAAGTCGATTTGGTAGATGCCCGTATTCCTTACAAGGAAACCATCCGCAGCGTGTGTAAGGACGCCGAGTATAAGCACAAGAAACAATCCGGCGGCCGCGGTCAGTACGGCCATGTGCATATTAAAATCGAGCCGAAGCCCCGCGGGACGGGTTTTGAGTTTGTTGATGAAATTGTCGGCGGGGTGGTGCCCGGGCGTTTCATTCCGGCCGTGGAAAAAGGCGTTCACGAAGCCATGACCAGCGGCGTTATCGCGGGTTATCCGGTCGTGGACGTCAAAGTTACCCTGTTTGACGGCACCTATCATGACGTGGATTCGGATGAACTCTCATTTAAACTGGCCGGTTCGCAGGCTTTCCGTAAAGGATTCAAGGAAGCCAAGCCGATTATGCTGGAACCGATTTATGAACTGGAAGTGCGCATTCCCGAGGAATATCTCGGCGCCATCATGGGTGACATTTCCAGCCGCCGCGGGCAGATACAGGGCATGGCCGCCGACGGTCAGTTTCAGGTCGTGAAAGCGCTGGTGCCGCTAGCGGAAATCCAGAAATACGCCACGATCCTGCGCTCCATGACCAGCGGACGCGGCGCGTTCCGGAAAAAATTCATGCACTACGCGGAACTGCCCGCTGAACTGGCCCAGAAGATTATCCAGGACTACGAAGAAAAGAAAGCGGCCGGTGAAAAGTAACCGACTGTAAATACCTATTCGATAAAACCTCGCAGTGACCTGCGAGGTTTTATGCTTAAAAATGCAAAATTTTATGCTGTCCGACGTACTGGAAAGCGCCGTTTTATACGCCCGGCCTTATATAAAAGAAGGCAAACTGCCGGATTATATTCCGGCGCTGGCAGAGGTCCATCCCGGTAAACTAGGTGTGTGTGTCCATACTCTGGACGGTTCCGTTCATGTCGCGGGCGATTATAATATTCCGTTTTCCATCCAAAGCATATCGAAACTTTTCGCTCTTTCGCAGGCGCTGAATACGGCCGGTGCGGAAAAGGTTCTGGCCAAGGCCGGCGTGGAACCGAGTGGGAATCCGTTCTACTCACTGGTCCAGCTGGAATACGAATCAGGCAAGCCCCGCAATCCGCTGATCAATGCCGGAGCCATTGCGGTTACCAGTATGCTTCCCGGAGAAACCGGAGAGGAAAAATTTTCCGGATTACTCGGGTTTATACGCGAACTGGCCGGTGATGATTCCATTGTCATGAACGCTTACGTCTATCAATCAGAAGCCACGACCAGCCACCGCAACCGCGCCGTGGGTCATTTCATGAAGCATTTCGGCATTATTGACGGCGATGTGGACGCCGCGGTGGACGCGTATTTCCGGCAATGCTCGGTGGAAATGAACTGCGTGCAGTTATCCCGTATCGGGCTCTATCTGGCGAATCATGGCGTGGATCCCCTGACGCAGCGCGCGGTGACGGTTCCTGAGCATGTACGTTATATCAATGCGGTGCTGATGTTGTGCGGACTGTACGATGCCAGCGGGGAATTTGCCGTCAAGGTGGGCATTCCGGCCAAAAGCGGCGTGGGCGGGGGCATCCTCGGCATTGTTCCCGGACGGATGAGTATTGCGGTATACGGTCCTGCGCTGGATGAAAAAGGCAACAGCATCGGGGGTATCCGGATAATGGAAAAATTGTCCAGTGATTTGCAATTAAGTTTATTCAATTAAACCAAGGAGATGTCATGAAAAAGATGATTTGGATTGCGGTCCTGCTGACCGTAGCCGCGGCCACCCTGCCGGCGCAGGGTAAACGGGCGATGATGTTTGATGACATGATCAGCATGAAGCGCCTCGACGCGGTATCGGCTTCATCGGATGGCCGCTGGCTTGTTTACAACGTACGGACGTACAGTCTGAGCACGAATACCTATCAATCGAATATTTATTTACAATCCGTGGACGGCAAAACGATAAAACCGCTGACCACCAGTTCTAAAAAAGACCTGAATCCGGTATTCAGTCCGGATGGCCGGCAAATAGCGTTTGTCTCGAACCGCAGCGGTTCCTTTCAGATTTATACCATGTATATTGATGGCGGCGAACCGGCGCGCGTTACGAACCTTTCCACGGGCGTCTCGCCTGGACGGATTGAATGGTCATCCGATGGAAAATATATTCTGTTCACCACGGATGTCTATGCCGACTGCGCGGATGACGACTGCAACCGGATGCGGAATGAGGAACGCGAGAACAGCAAGGTGAAAGCCCAGATTTTTGAGCGCCTGCCGTACCGGGTCTGGGATTCCTGGAAAGAGGGCAAGCGCAGCCAGCTTTTCCTCGCCGAAGTGGCCACCGGCAAAACAACCGACCTCATCCGGGGCGATTACGACGTACCGCCGATCGATCTTGGCGGTTCGCAGGATTACACCTTCTCGCCGGATGCCCAATCGGTTGCGTTTACGATGAACACCGAACCGAACATCGCCTGGTCCACCAACAACGATGTATTCCTGATGACGCTGCCGGACGGCGAACCAAGAAAAATCTCGGACAGTCCGGGCAACGACAACCAACCGGTATTTTCGCCGGATGGCAAGTATATCGCTTACAATTCGATGAAACGGGCGGGTTACGAAGCGGACAAGCGGGATATTATCATTTACGAAATCGCCACGGGCAAACGCACAAACCTTACCGAGAAATTTGACCGCTCGGCCGGTCATGTCGCCTGGTCCGCTAACAGCCGGATGATTTATTTTGATACCGACGATTTAGGTTATCATTCCATTTATCAGATTCCGGTTACCGGAGGCGTGCCGGCAAAAGTATCGGCGGATAAAAAATTTGATCAGCTGGAACTCGTAACGCCCGGAAAAATTATATTCAAACGTACGTCGGTGCAGGTGCCGCATGAATTATGGGTCATGAATCCCGACGGCAGCGACGCCGTACAGCTGACGCAATTAAATACGGATATTCTTTCGGGACTTGATATCCAACCCGCCGAAGAATTCTGGTTTGAAGGCGCCGCTAAGGCCCGTGTCCAGGGTTTCCTGATCAAGCCGCCCGGTTTCAACGAAAAAAAGAAATATTCGATGGTGTATCTCGTACACGGCGGACCACAGGGCGTGTTTGCCGATATGTGGCACTGGCGCTGGAACGCCGCGCTCTTTGCCGCTCCCGGCCATGTAGTGGTCATGGTCAATCCCCGCGGGTCGGTCGGTTACGGACAGAAATTTACGGATGATATTAATCTTGACTGGGGCGGCAGGGCCTTTGAAGACCTGATGAAAGGCCTGGATTACGTGCTGGCCAATTATAAGTTTATTGATAAAAACCGCATCGGAGCGGCCGGCGCTTCGTACGGCGGGTACATGATGAACTGGTTTAACGGCCATACCGATCGTTTCAAATGTATCATCACGCACTCCGGCATCATGAACAAAATAAATATGTACGGAGCCACTGAAGAATTGTGGTTCGAGGAATGGGAAATGGGCGGACCGTACTGGGAAAAGAAACATAAAGAGACTTACGAAAAATGGTCGCCGCATAATTATGTCCAGAATTTTAAAACACCCACATTGGTCATTCACGGAGAGCTTGACTTCCGCGTTCCTGTAACCGAGGGCATCCACTTATTCACGGTTTTACAGCGCAAAGGCATTCCTTCCAAATTCATCTATTTTCCGGATGAAGGCCATTTAATTTTAAAACCCCAGAACGTAAAGCTTTGGTATAAGGAGGTACACGCCTGGCTGGAGCATTATTTAATTCCGTATGAGAAATAAAAAAACGATATAGTAATCTCTGTAAACAAAAAGCAGGTTGTCAGAAGCCTGCTTTTTGTTTTTCAGGCATTCAACATTCCGTATAATATTCAGATGAAATCCGGAGGTCACTCAGACTCAATATATATCACGTCTGCATTTTCGCGCAGATATATTCATCACAGAATGCTTAAAGAATGACGAGAACTTGTGGATGTAGAATAAAAAATATTTCCTGTGTACCCAACGCCGTTAGGTCGGAACGGTAATAAGGTAAGCATTTCGGTTTTGCCGATTTAGTTGTTCATACTTTCATTTTAAGATTACCGAAGCCAACCGCATTATTTACCTGAATCCATGCATTTCATGACCCATGATGTCTGTAAAAAAAGGCGTATTCATGAATATGGATCAAATTCTGCAGTCGCCGGGAAAAGTTGAAGCGCAGGCGCTTAATGACCTGAAGAAACCGGTATCTTAAAAAGTTTCTGAAATTCAGCCATACCCTATCGATGCTGAATTTATCCGAATCGCCGGAGCTGATTGTGGGGCCGTGGCAGAAATCACGCAGGGACAGCGTGTCGACCGGGTTTGAAACAAATAACTTGATATATGAAACTGAATAAAATGGCTTCGCAGGAATAGGCCGAAAAACGTGGCGCTGCAGAAATGTATGGTCAAAACCATCCGAAGGTGGCCCGGCGGCTATTCTTCAGCCGTTTGAGACAGAAAATTCTCATTTCTTGTTTTATCCTGGAAATGTTATCTGAGATCTGAAAAAAAACAGCCGGTTGGTATGTGATACTTCCGCGACCGCTTGTGCGGATCATATGTGAAAAATGTTTATATAAATATGGTGATCCGACCGTAGCGTTGTCTTCCTGATTTTAAATACGTTAACCTGAAATGTTAATTTTCTTTAACCAGTTCACCCTGCGGGGCTTTGGCGCCCGGGGGATTGGAGCCGCGCAACGAAATCACATAGCCGGCAACCTGCTCGATTTCTTTTTCTTTTAGTAACGGGCCCCATGCGATCATGCCTTTCACCGTGACGCCGTAGTATATGGTGTTGCCCACATTCTCAATGCCTGCGCCGTGCAGCCAGTAATCATCCGTAAGATTCGGTCCGATGCCGCCCTGCCCGAGATTGCCGTGGCAGGATACGCAATTTTTAGTAAATATTTCTTTGCCCGCGGCGAGATTCGGCGCGTCGGTGAGGAGGTTAAATTTTTTAACTTCCCGTTTTACGGCGCCGATTGTACCCGAAGCGGCCGCCAGCATACGCGGCGTCACATCTACGCCGGCGTTGTACGCGTAAACCTGGCTGTAGGTTGGCAGAAGCGACCAGGGTTTATAGTCGGGATCTTTGGATTTGCTCCAGCCGGCGTCAAATTCCCGCCTGTACTCATCCACCGAACGATCGCCGATCTGCAGTACATGAAAATACATAAGGTATAAAACCGCCCAGGTTACCGTGATTAAAAACAATTTCACCCACCAGGGCGGCATGGGGTTGTCGTATTCCTTGATTCCGTCAAAATCGTGATCCAGCAATTCATCGCGGACTTCAGCCATGATGGTCTCCTTGGTTTTCCGTGTCTTCCAGCGGCAGTCGTTCGGCCCGCTGTATGGTTTTGGGATCGAGTTTCCATACTTTAATGATTACGGCGCAGAATAATAAAAAAAAGAGAAGCAGAAAAAACGTACCAAAATATTCAACACCTTGAATGTGGCTTAGCATTTCCTTAATCATAACGCGCCTTACTTAGTGGAATCCGCCATAACGGTTGCCGGCCCGGTTTTAATCTTGATATCCGTACCCAGCCTCTGAAGATAAGCAATCAGGGCTATAATCTCTTTGTCGGCGGTGATTTTTATATCCGACTGTTTCAGGTCGTCGGCAATCAGTTTGGCCTGAGACTCAATATCGTTCATGGCTTTTTTGAAGTACTCGTCGGTGTAGGGCACGCCGATTTTCTGCAGGGCTTTCATTTTAATTAGTATATCGTTGGTTTGATACGACTGTTCGGCAAGCCAGGGGAACGGCGGCATTATAGAACCCGGTGACATGCTTTGCGGATCTACCATGTGGAAATAATGCCAGGCGTTCGGATATTTGCCGCCTTCGCGGTGCAGATCGGGGCCGGTGCGCTTAGAACCCCAGAGGAACGGATGATCATATACAAATTCGCCGGCTTTGGAGTATTCGCCGTAGCGTTCCGTCTCGGACCGGAACGGCCGTATCATCTGCGAATGGCAGGTGTTACAGCCCTCGCGAATATAAATGTCCCGACCGATTAATTCCAGCGGCGTATACGGTTTTACGGCGGCAATCGTCGGTACATTGGATGGAACCACAAAGGTCGGTATGATTTCCACCAGTCCGCCGATCAGCACGGCTATGGTCGTGGCGACGATAAACGGAAAGGGTTTGCTTTCTAACCAGCGGTGCAGGTGCGCTTTGAATGGCGAATCGTGAGTGTCTTTTAACAGCGGCGCCGCCTGGGCTTCCTCTTCAGGAACGAATTGGCCGGCTCTGGCGGTTTGATATAAGTTGTATATCATCAGGAACAATCCGGTGACGTAAAGGCCGCCGCCCACCGAGCGCATAATGTACATCGGGATAATCTGCGTGACGGTTTCAAGAAAATTCGGGTACTGCAGGAGTCCTTGCGGCGTAAACTGTTTCCACATCAAGCCCTGTGTGATGCCCGACCAGTACATCGGAACAACCCAGAATAATATACCGAGAAAGCCAATCCAGAAATGTGCGTTGGCCAGTTTTTTCGAGAACAGCGTTGTTTTGTATAAACGCGGGATGATCCAGTATAAAATGCCGAAGGTTAAAAATCCGTTCCATCCGAGCGTACCCACATGAACATGCGCCACGGTCCAGTCGGTGTAATGCGACAGCGCGTTGACGCTTTTTACGGCGAGGGTAGGGCCTTCAAACGTCGCCATACCGTAAGCGGTAACGGCCACGACGAGAAATTTCAGGATCGGTTCCTCGCGGACCTTGTCCCATGCGCCACGCAGCGTCAGCAGGCCGTTCAGCATGCCGCCCCACGACGGGGCAATCAGCATGATCGAGAATGCCGTACCCAGCGACTGGGCCCAGTCCGGCAAGGCCGTGTACAGCAAATGATGCGGGCCGGCCCAGATATAAATAAATATCAGCGCCCAGAAATGCAGGATGGATAATTTATATGAATAAACAGGCCGCTCAGCGGCTTTCGGCAGGAAATAATACATCAGACCCAGATACGGCGTGGTCAGGAAAAACGCCACGGCGTTGTGGCCGTACCACCACTGCACGAGCGCGTCCTGAACGCCGGCGAAAACGGAATAGCTTTTCATCAGCGTAACGGGTATTTCGATGGAGTTCACCACATGCAGGAAGGTTATGGCAATCCATGTCGCCAGATAAAACCAGATAGCCACGTACATGTGTTTTTCACGCCGGCGGATAATCGTGCCGATCATGTTGATACCGAACGCTACCCATACCAGCGCGATGGCGATGTCGAAGGGCCATTCCAGTTCGGCGTATTCCTTACTGGTTGTAAATCCAAGCGGAATCGTAATCGCCGCGGCCAGAATTATCAGTTGCCAGCCCCAGAAATGAAAGTAGCTGAGAAAATCGGAATACAGCCGCGCCTTGCATAACCGCTGCAGGGAATAATAGACGCCGAAAAATATCCCGTTACCGACAAACGCGAATATCACGGCATTCGTGTGTACCGGCCGGATGTGGCTGAATGTCGTGATTGCCAGGCCCAGATTAAGCCCCGGCACGTATAACTGAATGGCTGCCATTAAACCGACCAGCATGCCGATAGCACCCCAGAATACGGTTGCCCACACAAACAGCCGAACAATCCGGTTGTCGTAACGGAAGGTTTCCAGTTGGATGGAGGAATCAGTAGCAGACATAATGCAACTTTCTATTAGTTAATCCATTGACGGTAATTCAGGGTTTCGCAGCCGGTTTGCTTTTTTCATCGTCCCAGAGCATGCGCACCGACGGCGTATGCGTATCGTCATACTGGCCGCTGTGAATCGCCCATAAAAAAAAGAAAAGAAATACCGTGGCTATCAGCAGGCTGACGATAATCAGGACTATAATCACACTCATGAAAACGCTTTCGGTTGAGTGGGTGAACGCGGTAAATATAAGAGGTTATGTTTATTTTTTCAAATAAATAATTTGTCCGGGTTGTTATTAACCTCAGGTAAGATCAATCTGAACAAAATCGGCTACGGTTTTCCTTTCCACAATATACTCATGCACGATGCGTAATCCTTCTCTTTGGGCGGGCCAGGGCAGCAGCGCCAGGGCTTCATCATAGGTCATCCACCGGAATGTTTGATGCTCGCGGGACAGTATCACGTCCATCCGCTCAACCTGCGCCGCAAACACGGGAATGATGTTCACGCGGTCGTGGGAGGCTTCGTAAAAACTGTTGATATACGGCACGGCCCATAAAGCAGCTGGTTTAAGTCCGGTCTCCTCGCGCAGTTCCCGCAAAGCCGTTTGATAAGCCTTCTCGCCGGGTTCGATTTTTCCGCCGATCATCCGCCAGGAATTCGCGTATATCACCGAATCCGATCGCTGCATCAGCAGATAAAGCGGTAATCCGTCTTTTATGAAAAACACATGACAGTCAACGACGCGGCAAAGTATTTCGGGCATAAGCATTCCTATTGATTTAATTCTGCTTGGTGTATCATCGTACCGGCTTCTTCGCCAAGATATGTGTCAATAATAAAATGAACCAGATAAATCAACGGCGTCAACAAGGCGGCGATGATGAATTTGTAAATGTAATTGGTCAGACCGATTTCCAATATCTGTCCGAGCGCTAACTGGCCATAAAACGCGATGAACAAAACGACGAACGAATCCACAAGCTGCGAAACAAAGGTGGAGCCCGTCGCGCGCATCCACAGCCATTTGGCGCGTGTTTTCTGGCGTATCCAGAAGAACACCGAGATGTCAATCATTTGTCCGATCAGATATGCCGTAACGGAACCCAGAATAATGCGCGCGGACTGACCAAAGACATTATTGAACGCCTCATCCTGCACCGGCGAAAACGGCGCGGCAGGAATCTGCATGTCCAGAGCTAAAATAAGATACGCGAACAGGATCATGCTCATGCCGATCAGCGTAATAAACCGGATTCCTTTTTTTCCGTAATATTCATTGATGATGTCGGTTACCAGAAAGGTGATCGGGAAAGGAATAACGCCCATCGTCATCGTAAAGGAAAACGATCCGAACGGCGTCCACGCGATGAGTTTGCTTCCGGTCAACTCGGCCAGAATCAGCGCCGTAAGGAAAACGCCGCCAAGCAGGACATATAATTTCTGGGATTTATTCATCTTTTTCTCTTATCCTTGGCATAATTCTAATATGTTTAAATATCCGACGAAATGCAAGTGCCGGAATATTTCAACCGATTGTCGGTTTATAACCACAGAACTAAACGAAGGGAAATCATTTATGAGCATACATGAAATTTTCACCAAGCGTAAAAGCCAGAGAGCGTTTGCCGATAAACCCGTTTCACCGGAGACCATGACTGCCTTGTTTGAGGCGGCCCGGTGGGCGCCCTCATCGTATAACGACCAGCCCTGGCGGTTCATTTATGCGCATAAAGAGGACAAGGCGGCGTTTGAAAAACTGCTGTCCTGCGCCAACGAATGGAATTACGCATGGGCCAAGAACGCGGCGGTGATTTTGGTGTCGGTCGCCAAGCTTCATTTCGATCACAACGGCGCGCCCAACAAACACGCATGGCACGATGTCGGCATGGCGATGCAGAACCTGGCCTTGCAGGGCGCCGAACTCGGCCTGAATGTCCACCAGATGGCGGGATTTGACCCGGATAAAGTGAAACGGTTATATAATCTTCCGGACGGATATGAAGCCGTCGCCCTTACGGCTATCGGATATTTCGGCAATCCGGAATCCCTGCCCGAACCCTACCGCGATATGGAAAAGAATCCCCGCCAGCGGAAACCGGTCAGCGCTATTGCTTTCCGTAATGAATGGCAATCCTGACAGGGCGCCATGATTCAATTGCGGAAAAGCGGAGAGCGCGGTTGCACCCGCACCGACTGGCTCGAAAGTTATCACAGTTTTTCCTTTAATAATTATTACGATCCGCATCACATCCGGTACGGTCCCTTGCGCGTTTTAAACGAGGATGTGGTCCAGGCGGGCCGTGGTTTTCCGCGGCATGCCCACCAGAATATGGAAATCATCACCTACGTCCTGTCCGGCGCATTGAAGCATGAGGACAGTGCCGGCGGCGAAGGCATCATCCGCGCAGGCGAGGCGCAGAAAATGTCTGCCGGTTCGGGTATTGTTCACTCGGAATATAACGGCTCGGACACCGAACCCGTCCACTTTATTCAGATATGGCTTATGCCCCGGCAGACAAACATCGCGCCGTACTATGAACAAAAAGCGCTGAACGGGAACGGCGTCATGAATCAATGGCTTCTTCTGGCCGGGCCCGATGCGTCGGAACATTCCCTGATGATTCACCAGGATGCCGGGATATATAAACTGCATCTGACCCTCGGCGCTTCCGTTTCTTACGATACCAGGCCGGACCGGAAGTATTACTTGTTTGTTATTAACGGTTCGGTGGAAACAAACGGCGTTTTGGCGGGCCCAGGCGATGCCTTGATGCTAACGGAATTAAACGGGTGCCGCATAACAGCCCGGGCGTTGTCGCATATCCTGTGGTTTGATTTGCCGATAAACGGATAATCGGGCGCCAAAAATCCCTGCCTCATTCGGCCGTAACGGTTGACGGCATTCGACATATTTTTTGATTGAATTTTTACCGGGAATTACGCATTCTTTTGCGTAACTAATTTCTTTGGATGCCGCATCAACCGAATATGAATCACGCCTTTGACGACAGTTTAAAATATCTTTACGACCTGCAGTTCTTCGGCATGAAGCTCGGGCTGGAGAACATACGCCGTTTATGCGCGTCGCTGGACCATCCGCAGAACGCCTTCCCTACGATTCATGTAGCCGGCACCAACGGCAAAGGCTCCACCTGCGCGATGCTCGCGTCGATATTTCAGAAGGCCGGCTATCAAACGGGATTATATACCTCGCCGCATATTCATCATTTCTCCGAACGCATCCGGGTTAACGGGACCGGCATTTCAGAAGACGCTATCGTGCGTTTGACGCAAAGCATGCGCCCGGAAATAGACCGTCTTCAATGTACGTTTTTTGAAGCGACGACCGCGATGGCGTTTCAGTATTTCCGCGAACAGCGGGTGGATATCGCCGTTATCGAAACGGGGCTGGGCGGGCGGCTCGACGCGACAAATGTCATCACGCCGGAGATATCCGTTATCACCGGCATCGGACTGGATCATACCGAACATCTGGGCCGTGATAAAACAAAAATAGCCGCTGAAAAAGGCGGTATCATCAAATACAAAGTGCCTCTGGTAACCGGTGAAACCGATCCCGACTGTCTCGAGGTGTTTCACCGTATCGCCGGCGAATTAAGAACGGATGTCATTCGCGCCGACCGCGTCACGGATATTCTCAATCCCCATAGCACCATCTACGGCAGTTCCTTTGACGTCATTCTGAAACTGCCGGATATCGAGCCGCGGCTGATTCAATTGATGACGCCGATGATCGGGGAATACCAGATCCATAACGCGGTGACGGCCATGCTTGCGGCGTTATTGCAGAAGCGCCTGCCCGTATCCGACGACGCGGTGCGCGAGGGATTGCGTGAGGCGGTATTCAAAGGCCGCATGGAATGGCTCAGCCCGAATATCATCACCGATGCCGCGCATAATCCCGCCGCGCTGGAAGCCCTGAAGCAAACGATTAACCGCTTGTTCCGTCCCGCGTTTAAAAAAATATACTTGATTATCGGTATGTTGTCGGATAAAGATTATAAGCTCGGCGTAGAAATATTGTCCGGCGTCGCCGATCAGTTCTTTACCGTCACGCCGGATAACCCGAGGGCGCTGAAAAGCACAATACTGGCTCAACAGCTTAAACAAAAAAAGAATGCAGTGACCGACTGCGATTCCGTAGAAACAGCGGTGAAGAAAGCAAAAAAAATAATGAAGCCGGATGATCTGTTGATTATTACCGGCTCGCATTACGTGCTGTCGGAAGTTAAATAAGATTCAACCGATTGGAAACGGATTTTCCTGATCCGCTGAGCCCGATATAGGGTACTCGATTACGGTTTACGCGTTCGATGTTCACAGGACGGCGTATTGATGCACGTATCGTCCAGCAGTAAATGCGCGGCGGGTTTTCCTTCGTATAAGGCGCGCACGATGGATGCGGCGTCTTCCTTTTTTACAAATCCGTACCACCAGCCCTCCGGATAAATCACTACGGTCGGCCCGTGTTCGCACTGGTCGAGGCAGCCGCATTTATTGACCCGAACGGAAGCGTCGAGCCCGTACGGTTTCAGCGCGGTTTTGAACGCCTGCACCAGATCGCTGTTGCCGGAAGGATTACAGCTGGGGCGCGTCGCGGAAGGTTCACGCGTATTCTGGCAAATGAAGATATGATGTTTGTATTTAGCCATACAGCGCCGTTAAATGCTGCGAAGGTTGTCCACCACGCGGGCAATCATACCGTACGGTATCGCTTCTTCCGCTGTGAACCAGCAATCGCGGTTGGTGTCTTCCGCGACTTTTTCAATCGGCTGTCCCGTCTCCGCGGCGAGTATCCGATTGAGCGTCTCGCGCAGGCGGATAATCTGGTTCGCGCTGATTTCAATGTCCGTTGTGCTGCCGCGTACGCCGCCCAGCGGCTGATGAATCATAATCCGCGAGTTCGGAAACGCCATGCGGTTTTCCTTCTTCGCCGCGACTAATATGATCGCCGCCGCGCTGGCCGCCAGCCCTGTCACAATGGTTTTGACGGGCGCATCGATGAGTTTAATCGTGTCGTATATCGCCAGACCGTCATCCGCCACGCCGCCGGGTGAATTGATGAAAAAACGAATCGGCTGTTTCGGGTCTTTTTCGTTCAGGTATAATAATTGCGAAATTATTTTTTTGGTAATTTTAGGCTCAATCGATTCAAACAATAAAATGGTCCGCGATTTCAGGAACGATTTGGATATTTTCTTTTCATTGGGGTCGCGACGTTTTTTCTTTTCGGTCGGCTCGTCAACTTCGGCGCGATAATTCAGATCCATATATTTCGGCATGCAGGCTCCTTATAATAATTATTAAAAATACGAATGAATATAGCCGTTTTCATTTTGAAATTCAATGATTCTTAATCAAAAAAAATCATTGTAACCCATGGACAATAATATATATTTACACGCATTGAAATATCGGCGCGGTTAAACCGTTAACACTTATCAAAGGGAGTTTTTCTATGTCCGACCGGTTTAAAGAATTTACCGAGTTCCGCCAGAAGATGAACGAGCGCATTCTTGAACAAGACAACAAAGCCATCAAACGCTTTTTCGCGCTGGACACGCTCACCTATCAGCGCGGCGCCCTGGATGTCAAAACGAAGGAAATGCTTGGCCTCGTCTCCTCCATGGTTCTGCGCTGCGATGACTGCATATCGTATCATATTAATAAATGCAAAGAAGCCGGCGTTACGCGGGAGGAATTATTCGAAGTATTCAGCGTCGCGCTGGTAGTCGGCGGTTCGATTGTTATTCCGCATTTGCGCCGCGCGGTGGCTTTTCTGGATGAACTTGAAAATAAAAACGATTAAAAAAAACGATTAAGGAGCTTGTATGCGATTCTTGATTTTTATGCTGGCAACGGTTGTATCCGTAAACTTTTCTATTTTGTGGGCTCAGGAGTATGTTCCTGTTGATCAATTTGATCCGAACCGCGACGCCGCTCAGGATATTCAAAACGCATTAACATTCGCCAAGGCGCAGAATAAAACCGTGCTGATGGAAGTCGGCGGCGAGTGGTGCAGCTGGTGCAAACGATTGAATAAATTTATGGAGGATCAGAAAGCGATTAAAGAGTATTTGCAGGCCAACTATGTGCTGGTGCGCGTGAATTACAGTAAGGAAAACGAGAATAAGGAAGTTTTATCGCAGTTTCCGAAAATTAAGGGCTATCCTCACTTTTTTATTCTGTCTGCCGGCGGCCAGTTATTGCATTCGCAGGATACCGGCGAATTAGAAGAAGGCAAGGGCTACAGCGAGGAAAAAATCATGAATTTCCTGAGGAAATGGGCGCCGGTGAAAGATTAAAGCCGAAAATAAAGCGATAAGCGATATGGGAATCCTCCTGTTAATATTACTGATGACTGTGGCGGGTAGTGTGGGCTCAGTCGCCGCAGGTGGAACCTTTCTTTTTTTTAAAGAAAATATCCGTAAACGCATCATTCCCTACCTGGTAAGCTATGCCGCGGGAACACTGCTGGGCGCGGCATTTCTCGGGATGATCCCCAAAGCGCTGCATCATCTGGAGCCGATACGCGTGTTTCAGGTTCTGCTTCTCGGCATTCTTGTTTTTTTTGTGCTTGAAAAAATCATGATATGGCGGCATTGTCATCATGAGGACTGTAAAGTGCATCGGTCCGAAGGGACACTGATCCTTATCGGCGACGCTTTACACAATTTCATTGATGGCGTGATCATCGCGTCGGCGTTTCTCGTTTCCGTGCCGTTCGGTTTTCTGACGGCGCTGACCGTCATATCCCATGAAATCCCGCAGGAAGCCGGCGATTTCGCGATTCTTCTGAACAGCGGTTACTCCCGCAAGAAGGCGATTTTGTATAACCTTCTGTCCTCGGCGACGTCTCTGATCGGGGCGCTTTTGGGATATTTTTTCCTGAAAGACATGATGGAGTTCATTCCTTATATCATGGTTCTTTCCGCCAGCAGTTTTATTTATATCGCCATTGCCGATCTCGTGCCGGGACTTCATCAATATCCTTCCCTGCGCAGCGGTATCATGCAGTTCATCCTGATCCTCGGCGGCATCGCCACTATCGCGCTGATGAGCCATGGGCATTGAGCACAAAGGCGGATAGCGGTTGCCGGGTGTAATTTGTTTTTTTTTAAATTGGTAGCCGCGACCTTTAGGTCGCGTATCCACGGATAACAACGAATATCGAATTTCGGACGCGGAATATCGAAGGTGCGCCGATCGCATATTTTGCAATCGTTAAAATATATGCGCAAGCCAAAGGCTTGCGGTTACAGGATATTTATTATTGAATTGGTAGCCGCGGCCTTCAGGTCGCGTATCCACGGATAACAACGAATATCGAATTTCGAACGCGGAATATCGAAGGTGCGCCGATTGCATATTTTGCAATCGTTAAAATATATGCGCAAGCCAAAGGCTTGCGGTTACAGGATATTTATTATTGAATTGGTAGGCGCGGCCTTCAGGCCGCGTATATAAAAATCCATTCTTGAATCCGTCCCGTTAATTTCGTATAATGTGAGTATCTGGTTTTTTCCATTATTACGCCAATCATAATACGGAGTATTCGTCATGAAAAAATTTTCAACCCTGTTCATCCTGACGGTGGTATTATCCGCCCTGGCCATGCCGACATTCGCCCAGCAGAGGGGCATGAAAATCATCGCCAACGACAAATCCGGCGTGCCGAAGGAAATCCCGCTGTACAACAAATCCTACGCGGTAATTATCGGCATTGACCGGTACCGGAACCTTGATTATAACCTTCAGCTCAAGAACGCCGTGAGCGACGCCAAAGGCGTTCAGCAGGTATTGGCGGAAAAATACCAGTTTGATAAATTCTACACGCTGTTCAATGAAGAAGCCACCAAAGAAAGCATACTCAAGACGCTGCAAGGCGACCTGGCTGGCGCCGGTAAAGACGACGCGCTGTTCGTTTTTTACGCCGGGCACGGCTACACGCAGACCACGCAGTTCGGCGACGAGGTGGGCTACATCGTTCCGCACGACGGCTCCATGAAAGACAATGAAATGTATAAAAATATTTCCATGGTGGAACTGCGCGATAACATCGCCAAGACGCTCAACGCCAAGCATATCTTTTTCGTGATGGATGCCTGCTACTCCGGCACGCTCCTGCGGCGCGGGAGTACCACGAAGGAACAAGCCGTGGATTACGACTATCTTAAAACCATTACTGAAACTCCGGTAAGACAGGTGCTCACCGCCGGCGGCAAGAATGAACAGGTTTTGGACGGCGGGTATAAGAACCATTCCATATTCACCGGCCGGCTGATCGAGAAACTCGAAAAAGCCGAAAATTACATTACCGCCACGGAATTAGGTTCCTATGTGCCGAAGAAAGTGATTATTGACGCCTCCGACCGCAACCACAAGCAGAACCCGCAGTTCGGCTACTTGCTCGGCGAAGGCGATTTCGTGTTCATCGCCAAATCCATGCAGAACGTGAATTCCGAGGACGTGCTGGCGCAGGAACTCAAAAAACTGCAGGAAGAAAACGCGCGGCTGGAAAACGCCAAAAAGGATAAGGAACTGCAGGAAAACCAGCGCAAGCAGGATGAAGTGCGCCGGCAGATGGCGCTTTTGGAAGAAAAGAAAAAATTAGCCGAACTGGAAAAAGCCCGCAAGGAAGAAGAACAGCGCAAAGCGCTGGAGGAGGAAAAACGCAAGAAAGAGCTGCTCGCGAAAATTGAACTGGAAAAACAAAAACAAGCTTCTTCTTATGCCGAGGATTTCTCCTACAAAGACGCGCTGAAAAAGATAACGGAATTAAAAACAAAAATCGCGCAGGTGGAAAAGGAATACGACGAGCAAAAAGCCAAAGCCATTAAACTGGTCATAGACGAATCGCCGCGGGGGGAATTTGAAACCAAACAGGAATACGAACAGCGCCTGCAGAATAACCGGCTGAAAACCAAACAGGTGAGCGATGAATATGAAGCGCTGAAGGCCTCGAACAAAAAAATCTATACCGATGAACTGCAATCGGTAACTTCGCGCAAATACACGATTGGCAAGGACAAACTCACCGTGAAACTCGGCACCTATGATATAGACAACCAGTATTTCCCGGTGACGGTAACGGAAGTAAAAGAATATGATCCCTGCGATAAGAATCCGATTCAAAATTATGTTAGCTCTAAAATTTACATTGCCCGCGACGGCGCGAAAATGCTGAGGGAAAATGAGGCGCTTCTGGATATTAAAGCGACACTGCTTGTAAGCGCGGACGAAAAACTGATGATAGATAAAATCACACTGATTGACGCGGCGAATAATAAGAATTATGATTTCACGGCGAATATGCGGATCAGCGCAGAAGGCGCAAGCAGCGGAATAGCGATACTGCCGGGCGACTGCAACCGCATGGTTTTGATCAAAGGCGGCACATTCGACATGGGCGATGTGTGGGGCGATGGATATAGCGACGAACGGCCCGTGCACACGGTAACGGTGAGCGATTTTTACATGAGCAAGTATGAAGTGACGCAGAAATTATGGAAAGAAGTGATGGGAAATAATCCCTCAGGGTTTTCCGGATGTGACGATTGTCCCGTTGAAAAGGTTTCGTGGAACGATATACAGGATTTTCTGAAAAAATTGAATCGGAAAACCGGGAAGAAATACCGCTTGCCGTATGAAGCGGAGTGGGAATACGCGGCGCGCGAAGGCGGGAAGAAAGACTATAAATACAGCGGAAGCAACAATGCCGATGGAGTGGCATGGTATGATGATAATTCTGGAAGTAAGACGCATCCCGTGGGACAGAAGCAACCGAACGCGCTGGGATTGTATGACATGAGCGGCAATGTACGGGAATGGTGCGAAGACTGGTATGATGAGGATTACTATAAAAATTCACCGTCAGTAAATCCGAAAGGGCCGGTAAGCGGCACGCATCGCGTTGTTCGCGGGGGCTCGTGGTACAGTACTACGTACCTCCTGCGCGCGTCGGACCGCTGCTGGAATGATCCGGACAGCCGCGACAACGGCGTCGGGTTTCGTCTGTGTGTTGCCGCGGAGTAAATTTTGTTACACTTTAGGTTTTTAGGTTTTTACCCTTTACGGGGGTTTGGGGGCGGAGCCCCCAAAATTTAAAAAATTTTCAGATTTGTAAAACCTCCGGGGTTTTACGGAAAATAATTCAAAATGAAAGTATATTAAAAAACCAACGTTTTAATCAAGACTCGTAAACCTCGGAGGTTTACGGAAGGGATCGGTCAGAAAAACGGCTCGTTCTTCGCGGGGGCTCGTGGGACAATAATACGCTCAACCTGCGCGCGTCTTCCCGCGGCGGGGATGATCCGGTCAACCGCTTCGACGGCTTCGGGTTTCGTCTGTGTGTTGCCGCGGAGTAAATTTTGTTACACTTTAGGTTTTTAGGTTTTTACACTTACGGTTTGGTTGCTCGCCGAAGGCGAGCAACCCGCGATTTAGTAGAGATTTGCCAAATCTCCAAGATTTGGCAAATCTAAATGGCAAAAAAGGTAATCCAATGCCGCAATACTTAAATCAACCTTTATATCCCGATACGTTTTATCATATTTATAATCGCGGGAACAACCGCGAGAATCTGTTTTACAATGAAGACAATTATGAATATTTCATCATGAAATACCGTAAGTATTTATCCGATTTCATGGACACCTATTGTTACTGCCTTTTACCGAATCATTTTCATTTTTTCGTAAAAGTGAAACCAGAAAAAGAGATAAGAGATTTGGTAGAAGACTTGGCAAATCTACCAGTTCATCAAATAATCAGCGAACAATTCCGGTTATTTTTTCTCGGATACGCAAAGGCGATAAGTAAACAGCAGAAACGGACGGGTAGTTTATTCCAGAAGCCCTTCCGCAGAAAAAAGGTCACGGACGATCGTTATATGACGGCAGTCATTTATTATATTCATAATAATCCCGTTCATCACGGATTTCGAAAGCGTTTAACCGATTATCCATTGAGTTCCTATCCTGCATTATGCGGTAACGATCCTTGCTGGCTGAAGCGGGATGAGGTCATAAGTCATTTTGGCGGATTAAGTAATTTTATCGAATATCATAATAAACAAAAACCGGATACGGATATAACCGATTTCATTATTGAAGAAGATGAATAATAGATTGGCCAAATCTAAAATCACAAGGGACGGGCAGTTTACATACCGCGTGTTGCGCGGCGGTTCGTGGGACAGTGACGGTAGGGACCGTTCGGGTCGCCAATCGCAACAGGAACGTACCGGACTACCGCTACTACGACAACGGCTTCCGGTTGTGCGTGCCGGTGGAGTAAGGTTTTTTATCCTTTAAGTTTTAACGCTTTTACCCTTTTGGGGTGCAGGGGCGAAGCCCCTGCTTTCGGATTGCAATCCAAAACGCAAGCCAAAGGCTTGCGGCTTCGGTTTTAAAATAAAAAAAAATGGTAGGCCACCGGTTTTAATAATTGGATTGGTAGGCGCGACCTTCAGGTCGCGTTTGGATTGCGGCGGCCCGTCGCCGCTTTGAAAGAGGGAACATGTTCCCGCAATCCAAAAATAATTTCTGTAGCCGCAAGCCTTTGGCTTGCGCAATTGCGCCTGTGAATTCATTGACCGCTTTTTTTCTTGACATTGGCGATCGTTTATCCTATTATTAGCATATGCCAATAACTAACGAAAGCCTTTCCCATGCCGAGACCTTTTAAATGCCGTCGCGTCCGATTCGCTCCCGATGTACTCACGTTCAAGCCGGCGGGCATTCCCGGTTATCAATTGGAAGAAGTGATTCTGACGCTGGACGAACTCGAAGCCGTCCGTCTGGCCGACCTGCAGGGATTGTATCAGGAAGAAGCCGCCCAAAAAATGAATATCTCCCGGCAAACTTTCGGAAACATCATCGGTTCCGCGCATCATAAAATCGCGGACGCGCTGATTAACGGTAAAAACCTGCGTATCGAAGGAGGTTATGTGAACGCATTGAAGGAAAGAAAGTTTATCTGCGCGGATTGCGGCCACGAATGGGCCGAACCGTTTGGCGCCGGCAGGCCGGGTGAATGTCCGAAATGCAGACGCAATAATTTCTTCCGCAAAGACCAAGGCGCCGGCGGTGGAGCCGGAAAAGGCCGCAAACGTATGCGCTGCGGAAGACCATAACTAACCCGATATAACGACGCCAATATATTCAACCGAAAACAGGTAAAATAAACTAAATGTCTGAATGTGTCATAAAAAAAAAGGAGACATCATGCCACGATTAGATGGAACGGGACCGCTGGGTGAGGGATCAATGACAGGCCGCGGTCTGGGAAAATGTATCGCCGCAAACACAGATGAAAACGTAATCTATGGCGTCGGCCGGGGAGGAATTCCCTACGGTTGCGGTCGCGGACGCATGTTCGGCGGTGGTCGCAACCGCTTCGGACGCCGGTTCGTTCAGGGACAAAATGCCGAAAACGATGAAATCAACATCCTGAAAGAACAGATCCGCAAACTGGAAAATAAAATTAACGAACTGGAAAAACGCGAAACGAAATAAATCAGATTCACAAATTTCTAATCTGTGAATCTGTGGCAATCCCAAATGATACAGGAAAAATCACTACAGACAATGGCCATTGCGTTCGCGAGCGGGAAGGGAGGCACCGGCAAAACCTCCCTCTCCGTCAATTTAGCCGCTTATCTTTCTTGTTCCAGGGAAGTCCTGCTGGCCGACCTCGATGTGGACGAGCCCGATGCGGCGCTGTTTTTGGCCAATGCGGAAAAGATACAAAGCGATCCGCAAACGGTGCCCATCGCGCAGATCGATACCAACAAATGTACGAAATGCGGAAAATGCGTGTCCGCTTGCAATTATAACGCTATTGCCGTCAGTCCGCTGTACGTGAAGATCTTTCCGGAATTATGTAAAAGCTGTTTCCGATGCCGCCGTCATTGTCCCGAAGATGCGATTTCTTTCAGAGAAGCGCCCATCGGAGAAATCAGCCAATACCGCGACGGCAATCTGACTTTATATAAGGGTAAACTGAGAACGGGCGACATACATACGAAACACCTGATCCATCTAGTTAAGAGTGAAATCCGTAAAAGCGACGTCGCGCTGAGGATATACGATTGCCCGCCGGGAACGACCTGTCCGATGGTGGAATCCGTAAAGGGCGCCGATTATACGGTTTTAGTCACCGAGCCGACGCCTTTCGGACTGCATGACCTGATGCTTGCCGTGGAAGTTGTCCGTTCCATCGATATCCCATTCGGAGTTGTGATCAACAAATCGGACGAATATGACGGGCTGATTGCTACGCGCTGCGCCGCGGAAGGCATTCCGGTTATCGCCAGATTTCCTTTTTCCATGGAGGTGTTCAAAAAAGCCGGGAACGGCCGCCTGGTTTATGATGTCAGTGGATATGCGGAACATCTGGATCTTATGTTTCAGCGCATTCAGGAGGATTTGTCATGAGAACCGTCGCGTTCGCCAGCGGCAAAGGCGGCGCCGGAAAAACGTCGCTATCATTGTCCTTTTTCTACTTCCTGCGTGAGCAATCGGTTTTTGCGGACTGCGATGTGGACGCCGCCGACGCGTTTCTGATGATTGAAAAAGAAAATTTGACCCGCGAACCCTTTGAGTCGGGTTATAAATATGGGATCGACGCCGGCCGGTGTTCCGCCTGCGGGGCCTGTGCGCCCATCTGCGCGTTCGACGCCATTTCTGTCCGCAACGATGTTTACACAATCGACCAACTGTCCTGCGAAGGCTGCGGCGCCTGTGACGATGGGTGTCCGGATCAGGCGATCGCGAGGTGGAATAATCGGTGCGGCGAACTCATGACCAGCCGCTCCGCCTTTGATACGCCGCTGGTCTATGCGCGCCTGAAACCGGGCGAAGACAATTCCGGCAAGCTGGTACATAAAGTCCGGCAGCGCGCTGCGGATGAAGCGATACGCACCCATAAACCGTTAATCATCATCGACGCGCCGCCGGGGATCGGCTGTCCGGTCATCGCCGCGCTGACCGGCGTCAACCTGCTCGTCGTGGTTATCGAATGTACCCGCTTCGGCTTTCACGACGCCCAGAGACTGATTGGCCTGGCCGAACAATTGAGGTTAAACCACATCGCAATCCTTAATAAATGCGGCGTTCATCCGGAGTTGGAGCAAACCATCAGGAATTATTTAAGCGAAAAAAACATCCCGTTGGCCGGAGTCATTCCGTTCCGCAAGGCGTTCAGCGACGCGCTTAATAAAATGCAACTGATTATACAATCGGAAGACGCGAGCCTCACGCAAAACCTTACCGAAATTTATCAAACCATTCACCGAATGTTGTAGGAAAAAACCGATGTACCAGCGTAACGAGTGCGTTCATTTTGAGGATATTGATTCTTACGGAATCATCCATCATCCGCGGGTGCTGTATTTTTTTGAACGCACCCAAACCCAGTATCTCAAGGAGCGGGGATTTCATGTCAACGCGCTCCCGTACGGTATGTTTTTGCGCCAGATTACCATCCGTTATAAACAACCGCTGCTGATGCATGACGAATTCATCATTCAGCAGAAAACGAAACTAATCAGCCGCTGTCACTTTACATTGGCGTACGATATTCTGCGCCACGGCCGAAAAGCCGTCCACGCGGATATTGATTTTGTAACCGTGGACCTGCTGACCCGTAAAATGATCCCCATTCCGGAGGACTTAAAAAAATGTTTAACCGAAGATTTATTTTAAAAAAGGACGCTTTTATGAAAATTGCCATTCCTACCAATGATCGGAAAACCGTTTACGACCAGTTTGGCCGTGCGCAGTATTTCGCCATATACGACACGGACGCTAAAACGTACACGTATATCGACAATTCTAAAAATCATAACGCCGCTCAGGGAGCGGGAATTCAGGCGGCTACGGATATCGTCCACCACGGAACCAACGCGCTGATCACTTCCCATCTCGGCCCCAAGGCGTTTGAACTGATCCGCGCCGCGGGCATTAAAGTGTACAGTTATAAAAAGCAATCTGTCCGGCTCGAAAGCGTGGTGGACGATTTTCTAAAAAACACATTAACTGAATTGACCGGACCCAACCGGTAAATTTCGGGAAAAAGAGCGGCCTCATGGAAATCACAACCCTGGTTGATAACGTCGTTTACGGGAATAATCTGTCCGGCGAACACGGGTTTTCGCTGTTTATCCAAAACGGCAATCACCGCATTTTGTTTGATACCGGACAGTCTGATTTGTTCATGAAAAACGCCTTATCATTGGGCATCGATTTGAAAACCGCCGATATTGCGGTCATTAGTCACGGGCATTACGATCACACGGGCGGTTTGCATCATTTCTGTAAAGTTAACACCAAAGCTAAAATATATATCAAACCGCAGGCCCGCGGGCTGAAATACAAAAACAAAAGCCGTCATATCGGCATACCGTTCCAAAGCCATTTATTTGAAAACCGTTTCACTGAAATTAACGTACCCGTGGCGTTGTCAGAAAATATTCATATCATGCCTACAATCGACATACCTTATCGGGAAGATACACACTTCAAAGACATGTATGTAAAATCCGGCGATAACTGGGAAGATGACGATTTTCAGGATGAACAGATTTTGGTTATTATTCACAACCAATCGCTTGTTCTGATCAGCGGATGTTCGCACCGGGGAATAACGAATATAATCGAAACGGCTACGCGGTATTTCAAATTGCCTGTTCACGCGGTTTTCGGAGGATTCCATCTTAAAGATGAAACGCCTGAAACGATTGGCTTTATTATTGAAAAACTCGGAATGTATAAAATTCCCCTGATCGGTGTTTCCCACTGCACCGGCATGGAGGCGTACGCACGCATACGAAACGAGTTACCGCACAGCCGGGTGTTTTACAATTACACAGGACTTAAAACGATATTGGAATAAAAAACTCATTTAATCATTACACAAACATAAGGATGTTTTATGGAAACCAAAAAAGAACGTATTGCCGTACCCGTGGATGATGGCTATTTAAGCGCGCATTTCGGCCATGCCGGGATGTTCGCGATCTATGACGTGGAGCACAATGCGGTCAAGAACGCGCAGGAACTGATTCCGCCGCCGCATGAACCCGGATCGATACCGCGCTGGCTGCATTCGCTGGGCGTGACGACCATCATCACCGGAGGTATCGGCCAGAAAGCCATTCAGTTTTTCACGGACTTTGGAATCGGCGTCTGTTCCGGCGCGCCGGTATTGCCGCACGATGAAATCATAAAAAAATATCTGGCGAATGACATCGTGTTCACCGGCTCCACCTGTAATCATGACCACGGACACGGACAAAGCTGTCACCATTAATGTTTCGGGTGTTTTATTCATAACCTTAACCAAAGGAGCAACAATATGGATCAGGTCAATCCGGTCATTCCGATGCCGCGCATCGGCGATAAAGCGCCGTCTTTTAAGGCGGTCACAACCCAGGGTGAAATAAATTTCCCGGAACAGTACGCCGGGCAGTGGGTTATTCTCTTCAGCCATCCGGCTGATTTCACGCCGGTCTGTACGTCCGAGTTTATGACGTTCGCCAACATGGAAAAACAGTTCGAGGAAGCCAACTGCAAACTCGTCGGGCTTTCCGTGGACGGGCTTTACAGCCATATCGCCTGGCTGAGGACGATTAAAGAAAAAATCGAATACAAGGGAATGAAGAACGTCGAAGTCAAGTTTCCGCTGATCGAAGACATTACCATGGAAGTCGCCAGAAAGTACGGGATGATTCAGCCCGGCGAAAGCAGCACCAAAGCGGTGCGCGCGGTGTTTTTTATCGATCCCAAGGGTATCATCCGCGCCATCATATATTATCCGCTGAGCCTCGGCCGCAACTTCGACGAACTGTACCGCGCGCTCATCGCGATGCAGACCGCCGATGCATTTGCCGTCGCGACGCCCGCCGACTGGCGTCCCGGTGACGATGTGATCGTTCCGCCGGCCGGTTCCTGCGGCACCGCTAAAGAACGCATGGAAACCCCTAAGGACATGAAATGCTACGACTGGTTCTTCTGCACCAAGCCGATTGATAAGAATACGGTGATGAGTAAAGTGCTGAAGAAGAAATAAAGCATGGCATTCATTTCAGATAATAGCTAACCTCTAACGGCTATACACACGTATAGCCGTTAGAATTTATTTTTTATGTTTGATACGTGAATATTCAACCAATTAAAACTCCCGTTATCGATATAGCGCTATGCACCCATTGCGGCCGCTGTGCCGCCGTATGTCCGCAAGGAGCCATCGAGCGGAGCACTAATGTCACCTGCGCGAAATGCATCAAATACTGCATGAGCATGGATGTTCCGTGCCATCCGGAATATTACCTGTTTATGTATGAGAAATGCGACGCCTGCGGCCTCTGCATTGAAGAATGCCCGCATCAGGCGATATACTGGTTTGAGCCGAAAAAATGATGGTTGAGAACAGCCGTAGCCGCGACCTTTAGGTCGCGCATGCAGATAATAACGATTATCAAAAAATTGATCGTCGCACCCATCAGGTTTGTGCGCAAGCCAAAGGTTTGCGGCTACCGTTGTTAAAATTGTAAAATGTGGGCCGCCGCAACATGAATGGTAATCCCGGTTCATCGGGACGAACCACAGGTCGCGTATTTTAAATAATGTGAATCGTGATGCTGTAATTCAAAAAATAACGCCTCCTGACCGTTATTTCTGATTTTGTTATGGAAATAAAGGGCTTTAAACATGGCTATCGGCACGGCGCGCGGGCGAGAAAAGGGATTGAGTTTTACAACGGTAAGAGGGTTTACTATTGTGATTGTTTTTTTAAGATAAATAAATTACGTTTATTCAGTTATAATATTTAATCTCAATTATATTGAATAGGTTTAAATATTTGTCTTTCATTAACACACCAAAAAAAAATCTTTAAACCTAAACCCTGCCGGCTTATTCGGTTTAATTTATCATAAGGAGAAATCATGTCTTCATACCTGTACCTCAACGTCCGCTCCATCAAAGGCAAGGTTTACATCTTCATGGTCGCTTTGCTTGCGCTGGTGGCCGCCGGCATTCTGGTTATGAAAAACACGATGCGGTATGACGATACGGGCGGAACCATGCTCAACATCCTGCTGGCCATGGTTGCTATACAGCTTGTTCTTTTAGTTTACAACGGGTTTCTGAAAAAAATTGCCGTCACACCGGAGGGATTGTGTTTTCAATCGCCCCTGTCAACTTATGTGATTCCATGGACTGCCATGCGTTCCATGGGGGCTTATAAATCCACAAAAAATGCGATTGAGCCGATTCCGTTTTCCGATTTAGATAAACCGATTATTTTCGGGTCGGCGTGGATATACTGCTCCACACTGCCGCATGAAAACGTGATTTACAGAAACCAAAAAAACACGACGATAGTTTTTCCCTACCGGAAGGCAATTCTGGACGAAATCGGCCGTCAGGTGGATGCAGGGAAACTCATTCGATAGAAAACAGGTTTAATAAATATAATCTACAGGATATTATCATGAAAAAAAACGCTCGGTTGGCAACGGTTATTATGACCGGTTTACTTTGTTTAATTACCATTTATCATGTGGACGCTCAGCAGTCGTCCAAAAACATTCCGTTAACGGAATGGCTGGCCCTGGGACCCGCGGAGGCGGTCATGCCGGCTTTTCACGCGGAAAGAAATTTGAAAGGGGAAACGTTTGATTTTAAGAATCTGTTATCGCAGGAGCCGATGAACATTAAAAAACTTCACGCCGCAAAGGATGGCCGGGTGTACTGGAGTCAGCATCAGCCGCTGGTCTGGGAAACATTCAAACCGGACACCGGCGCCCTCGTCGCTATAAGTCCGAAAACCAAAGGGCCGGAATGGATGTACCTGGCCGGATATATTGAGGCGAACCGCTGGATGAAAATTAAAATCGAAGGGGAAAGTTACCATTTATTTCAGGTTTACCTGGACGGCAAATCCGTTGGCGTCAAGAATGCCTCCAATAAACCCGCCGGAGACAGCGGCGCGGTAAAACGCGGAACCTCATCGCAGGAAATCAAACTTGAAACCGGCACGCACCAGGTGGCCGTAAAACTACTGAAAGACCCGGATAATAAGCAACCATGGGATTTCGGGGCGAAAATTATTTTTACCGACAGCGCCGATGCGGGTTTTCTGAAGTACAGTCTGAACCCGGCTAAAACGATGGACTTATCGCTGGTGCTGGATGTACCGCGTGTGACGCGGCTTTCCGTATCGCCGGACGGGAAGCTGGCGGCGTTGACCATGACGCAGAGCCTGCCGCCGTCGGACCAAAGCGAGTCATGGATCGAGATACGAAAAACCGATGACGGCAGTTTATACCGTTCCTTCCGCGGCGGACAAAAGATGTATGCTTTCGCGTGGCATCCGAAAGAAGCCCGATTCACTTTTACGACCTATTCCGGCGCGGAAACCACGCTGTGGTTGTATGATTTGGCCACCGGAGACGTCCGGCCGCTTCTTGAGAACATGAAGGATTTTAGCGATTACACCTGGTCGCCGGATGGAAGTTATATCCTATATGCGCTCAAGGAAAAATATGACGCCGGCAAGAGCGTCATGAAAAAAATTGAAAGTCTGAGCGACCGGTGGCCGTGGTGGCGGGACCGCGAATATTTATACCAGCTGACCCTGCCGGACGGCGTGACCCGGCGGCTGACGGCCGGCCAAAACGGCACCAGTCTTCAGGCAATCAGCCCGGACGGCGGTAAAATTATTTTTACGGTGTCCGTAGAAAATTATCAGGAGCGTCCGTACAGCGAATCCGTGGTGTATATGATGGATCTGCAGAGCGGCCGGACCGATTCGCTGTGGAGGTTAAAGTGGCTGAACGCCCTATACTGGTCGCCGGACGGCAAGCGCCTGCTTCTGATCGGCGGGCCATCCCTGTTCGGCGATATCGGCGTGAATGTCCCGAAAAAAATGATTCCCAACGAATACGACGAACAGGCATACCTGTATGATTGGGAATTAAAAAAGGTCACGCCGATAACCCGCGATTTCAATCCGGCTGTTAAAAGCGCGGCCTTCAGCCGGAATAAGCCGTCTATCTATTTTCTCGCGGAAGACCAGTCGTACAACCGGATGTACCGTTATGATATAAACCAAAAGTCGTTTACGAAGCTGGAGGGCGGCGCGGAATCCGTCACCCTGTTTGACCTGGCCGCCGATAACGATGTTCTGGTTTGCTACGGATCGGGAATATCGAATCCGTTTAAAGTGTATGCCACGGACGAACAGGGGCAGGCGCTGCGGATGCTGTATGATCCGGCCGTGGACGATTATAGCGATGTACGATTCGGCAAGTCCGAGCGATGGACGTTTAAGAATAAAGATAAAACGGAGATAGACGGTTACATCCATTATCCGCCTGATTTCGATTCCACGAAAAAGTATCCGTGCATTGTGTATTATTACGGGGGCACCAGTCCGGTCAGCCGGGATTTCGGCGGGCGTTATCCTAAGGAATTCTGGGCGGCAAACGGTTACGTGGTTTACACGCTGCAGCCGTCCGGATCGACCGGCTACGGACAGGCTTTTTCCGCGTTGCACGTTAACAACTGGGGCGCTACGGTGGCCGACGAGATTATCGACGGGGTGAAGCAGTTTCTGAAAGCCCATCCATTCGTGGATCCGGGGCGGGTCGGCTGTATCGGTGCGTCGTACGGCGGATTCATGACGATGCTCCTGCAGACGCGAACGGACATGTTCGCCGCCGCGGTCTCCCACGCGGGCATCAGTTCGATCGCCAGTTATTGGGGCGAAGGCTACTGGGGCTACGCCTATAGCGCCGTGGCTACGGCCAACAGCTTTCCGTGGAACCGTAAGGACATTTATGTCAACCAGAGCCCGCTCTTCAATGCTGATAAAATCAAAAAACCTCTGCTGCTCCTGCACGGCGCGTCGGATACGAATGTGCCGATCGGAGAGAGTATTCAGCTGTTTGCGGCGTTAAAACTGCTGAACAAAGACGTGAGCTTTATTCAGGTCGAGGATCAGGATCATTTGATATTGACCTATTCCAAACGCATTCAGTGGAGCAAGACGATTATGGCCTGGTTTGATAAGTATCTTAAAAATCAGCCGGCGTGGTGGGAGGATTTATACGGCGCTAAGCAGTAGTTTGTTATTAACAAGGGCATCCGTACCATTGTCCATATAATGCGGCGCGCGATGCCAGATGGTCAAGATGCCGTTTGATATCCGGCCACAGATGCCCGGCCGGTTTATCGTGAAACGGCGTACCCGGCAACGGCGTAAATAAATGGCCGTGGATACGGGCGCCGGCGTCAGCGAGTCGGCTGATGCAATCGACGGTAGCCAGCGCGTCCTCATAGGTTTCGCCCGGCAGGCCGAAAATAAAATCAACGTTAACACGAAATCCGGATTCATGGGCCAGACGCACGGCACGCAGGACATCCTGCACGGTATGACCGCGGTTGCAAAGGCGCAGAATCCGGTCGGAACCGCTTTGCGCCCCGATGATGATATTATCGTTGTTTACGTATTTTTTTAACAGGCTTAAGCTTTCACGGGTAATATGCTCCGGTCGAATTTCGGAAGGAAACGTGCCGAAATACAGTTCCCGCCGCGGACCAATCACGGAACGCACGGACCGCAGAAGCAGTTCCACCGCATCCGGATTAATCGTCGTATCTTCGGCGCCGTAGGATAACGCGGACGGCGTGATAAAACGGATGTAGTGTCCGCCGATTCGCAGCATACGTTCCACGTTTTCCAAAACAGAATTTAATGAACGATGGCGGAATAGTTTTCCGTAGCTATACGCAGTCTGGCAATAATAACATGCGTACAGACATCCGCGGGTGATTTCGATCGGTCCGGGTTTATCCAGACCAAGAGGAAATGAAGGATATAAATCCATTTCCAGCATTTTCGGGCGGGGGTTGATGACTACACGCTGTCCGTCGAGAAAAGCCAGACCGTTGATGCCGGTCAATGGCTTTTCGCGCAGAAGATATAGAACGATTTCAATAATAGTTGCCTCGCCTTCCCCGCAGACGGCATAATCAAAGCCGGCCCGTAAAACCGATTCCGGCAAAGCAGTCGCGTGAACGCCACCGGCGACATGAAGGACATCCGGTGCCGCATGCGTTAGACGAAAGCGGTTCAGTTCTTTACAGCGCGCGGACGCATCGGCCGTATGAAACGACCAGCCGATAAGGATGCGCCGGTTCAGACGTAATAATGACGCCGCTTTTTCCATAAGCGCGTCCAAGGAATTTACCGTATGTTGCTCAAAATTCGGCTCCGTTACATGCGCTTCCAGCGCGGCGCATATAGCGTTAAGACTGTGACGGTTAAACGGCGTATAATAGGCGACGAATGCCAGCGGTTTCATAAGATTAAAAAAAAACCTGTTTTCGTTTCAGTGAACAAAAACAGGTTTAAACGGTTATCGAACGGTTACTTTTTATTAGTCGTATCGCTGATCGCCGGATTGTAGGGGACCGGCAACGTGGGCGGCACGCGGGCGTTCAATTCGCTCAGGATGACCTCGGTAAGATCCTGGGCGGGATCGCCGTACACAATAATGCCTTCCACCGGAGTGCCCATGATTAGGCTGTATCCGTTGTCGCGGCCGTACTTGTTGATGAAGTCGCTGATGTCCTTGAAAATGGGTTCCAGCAGTTCGGCCTGCTTCTGGGAAACCGTCTGCTGGATGGATTGCTGGAGTTGCAGGAACTCGTTCTGCTTGCGCTGGAGTTTTTCGATTTGCGGGGCCAGCGCCTGCATCGTCAGCACTTCGGATTTTTTCTTAATGTCGGCATCCATGGCCTGCAGATCCTTGTAGCGTTTTTCTAGGTCCTTCTGCGCACCGGCGGTTTCCTGCTGAATTTTTTGCTGGACGGCAATGGCCGGTTTATACTGCGTCAGCAGGGTTTCCGAGCGTACATAGCCCAGTTTCAGGGCCGGGCGCGAGGCCACATCATTGGTGCGGATAAATAAGAAAACAACAGCGATCAGTAAGAGTCCGCTTATAACGGAAAGACTGATGAGCCATTTGGTTGACGTTGCGCCGGAATTGGTGTTTACTTCTGTCATCAGGAAATGCTCCTTTCATGGATTGATGATTTATATTGATCTGTAATAAGTTTGCTGAGCCGCCGCAGAACATAATAGGATTCAGCATCATAGGTTAATGACTCCATCGATGCCGGTTTCACGGCGAGATTACAGTTGCCGTCCATCAGAATGAAATGCATACGATAATTCATGAACAGGAGGTTTAAGTCCTGCCGTATGAATGCGTTGTTTAGAATGTTTTGGTGCCAGAAATCCGGTTGTTCGGTAATGACGGTAGCGGTCGGATGCAGAATGCGGTTCGTCAACTGGCAGATTGGAAACGCATAAAGCCGGATGGGCAGGCTGTCCTTATATTCCCTATGCGGATTGAAAAGCAGAGCGTTGAAAGGATGAGTCGTTGTGTTTTTAACGAGAAGATGTAAAGTGTTTTCAGAATCGCCGGAGTATGGGGCGTTTTCGGGTTCGATATGAACAAGGCCTATCTCGGAGGATAACGTGTTTTCCTTAAAACAAAACCGGTAGCCGTGTTCCTTAAGCGTGCCCTCCGCAAAATCGACCCGGCGGAACACCGGTTCCACTTTGGAGCGTTTAGTGGCGGCCATCGTCCTGAAGACATCAATCATATCGCTGTCGTCAAGTATTACACGCCAGAAGGACCGGATAAGCCAAACAACCAGAATGATCAGGGCCGTAAACGATACGAGCAGCGCGGCAGCTTCCCAGGATCCGGTAAACGCTTTGTGAACGGTGGAGAAAAAAATATATAATCCGGAGATCAGGATTATAAAACCTGCCGGATAAATCAGGTATCGCGTTTTCAGGAAATGCCCCATAAGATTCGTGGTCAGGGTAACGGCGGTCATACGTCGGGCGAACTCACCGATGCGGGCTGCTTTTTAAAATTGACCTTGCGTTCTTCGCCTTTCCATAAACGCACGATGTTGGCCCGGTGTGTATAAATAATCAGAACGCCCAGCGTGAAACTGAACAGTTTCAGATAAAGCGATGCCGGTTCCGCGGTGAGCCATTCGAGTATATAGACCATGAAAGGAAAGGTAACGATTGCCAGAATGGAACTCAATGATACGTATCGGGTAGTGAAAAGCACGATAAGAAATATACCAAAACAGATGCCCACCGGCGCAGGGGCCACGCCCAGTCCCGCTCCTGCCATCGTCAGAACGCCCTTGCCGCCTTTGAAACGGAAAAAAACCGTCCATATATGGCCGACTACGGCGGAAAAGCCGGCGCTGAGCCGGATCAGGATTTCATCCATAATCAACAGTTGGGAATTATCCAAAAGCATATGCGGTATTACCCAGGATGCGCAGAATCCTTTGGCCACATCAATCAAAGCGACTATGATGCCCCATTTTGTTCCCAGCAGTCGCATGGCATTCGTCATGCCGGCGTTGCCGCTTCCGTAGGTACGGATATCCACGCCTTTCACGAGTTGTGAAATGATTATACTCGGTGAAATCGAACCGATCAGATAGGCCAGAAGTATAATGATAAAATACGTTAGCATAGAGCTTATGTTTATTAAAAATAAAACTCAATTATAATTAATTATTGGTTAATAATCAACTTAATTTACTTCTTTTCNTGGCACTCCCCGAAATTTTTTTAGGNTTTGAAGTTGAATTGGAGAACNCCGGAAAACGGGTCGNTGGGTACTGGCCGAGTAAAAACATTNGCCAACAGTATTCGCAACGCTTCACAGACACGATAATAGATATAAGCCGGCAGTTCCTTTAAACGCCCTGTTGACAACACTTTGGAACTCAAGCACAATTCATCAATCAAGGTTTTCGATAACGAAGCGATAAAGCCCATCAGGATAAAGAGCAAAGTAGCCATGTTACGAAGTTTTCTATAACGTAAATAAACCATTTCCTCTAAACAGTAATCCTGCTTGACCTGACGATGATATTCTTCAATTTTCCATCGATATTGATACCCCGTCATCGCCAGACTCATAGCTTCATAAACGTTCTTCGCAGGCAAATAACATAAAAAACACGAATAACCTTTATCCGCGCCTTCTTCTTTAACGACCACCAGCCACAGCGGTTTATTCCAGAGCGTCTTTAAATCGTTTTGTGGAAAATCGACCCGAACGCAGCCTACCTGATACCGATGCTTGATGGCTTTGCCATGATGAACACGGCACACCGTAAAATGCCAATGGAGTTTCACTTTCCGGGCAATCTCTTTTAACGGCANCACGTTTCCCTGATAAGCTAAATGACGATCACCTCGCTGTCGAATAATAAAAAAATGATTCTGCGATAACCGGTTTTCAATCAATACCCGCCGGTCACCGCCCCGATCGACCACATCAATCATCTTTTNGGATTCTCTTAACGATCGGTCTAATTGTGCCCACATCTTGATGATCTTCGCATTTTCACTTTTCTCTAAATCCTTATCTTCCGTGACGCTGTAGAACTCTCCAGCCAAAGGAACGACGGTTTCTCCGCTCTTATCCACGCCGATAATATTATCCCAATGGTATCCTGGTCCGGTAACCGTTTTACCTTTTTCCGAAGAACGAGAGCCATCGCGCACGTACGCCAGACCTTCCATTTTTTCCGCATAGGGCTTCTGAATATCGCTGCCATCGTAAATCCGGTAGAGTAGCTCTTGTTGCTGCAACGAGCGTTGCGATAAATAGCCCGTAACCAGACGCTCACTTAAATTTTCTTTGTTCAAATGATACGATAATTGTTCCCATCGTTTCTTGAAAGTGGTTTCGGTGGGGACTTCTCGGGTGATTTTGGATAAATGAATGTGTTTGCTTTTGATTAATCCCAGCAGAATGGCGTGCACAGCCTTTAATTCGGGTTTAAATAGCGTCTTTTCAAACCGATTAACAAATTGGTGTAATTTGACTTGCAATTTTTGGGTCGTTTCTTTACTTTGTTGCATAAGGCTTGTTTCCTTGTGTAAGTTTAAGTTTTTTAACACCCTTAATATACGCAGGAAATGAGCCTTTTTCAATGACCTACGTCACATAAATGCCCTATTTTT
>Ga0067045_1002475_pt1 | contig 105055 bp, 109 predicted proteins | sample TerdegcTABiofilm_FD_59184 | JGI IMG/M metagenome (GOLD analysis project Ga0067045, IMG submission 59184) | Combined Assembly of (Gp0054472, Gp0054536) Wastewater bioreactor microbial communities from Singapore -Terephthalate degrading...
TTCTGTCTTATCATGATTATGTCCTTTCTTACCATACTGTCTCCTCCTTGCTAAAAAGAGACAGTTTAGCAATTCTTATTAGGACATTTTCATTTTGGTATATTAGGACATTATCATGTTGGTGTTACAGATATTTGTAAATCTTAAGATGCTTTTCAAGGTATGAAAAAACTGTTATACTATATAAAATATTGCAAAGAGCAAGGCATAAGGAACGACAGTAGTGGATGGTTCATAGGGGACAGTGGCCTATATATGAAAGATGGCATCAAAAAAACAATGTTAATTTTTAAGCACTGAGCTATCCATAGAGAAACATTAAAAATTTAACATAGAACATAGAAGTTGAACATAGAAATCATTGGAGGTGGGTATGAAAAGATTGTGCCTTTTTATTATCATGTTAGTTTTTTTCATCTCTTCAGGGATGGTTTATGCTGATCCAATCAAATCAAAGGAGATGGTGAAAAACATTCAATGGCTCGGACATGACACATTCAGGATATCTGCAGATAAAAACATATATATAGATCCCTTTAAGATTAAAAATAAAGATTCTGCGGATCTGATTCTTATCACCCATGGTCATCATGACCACTGTTCTCCCGACGATATTGCCAAGATTACAGGCCCTAACACAATGATTATCACCCCTCCCTCATGCGCCGAAAAGATTAAAGGTAATATCAAGGTTGTAAAGAGGCAAGATAATATCGAAATAAATGGTGTGGATATTGAGGTTGTGCCTGCATATAATGTGGACAAGCAATATCATCCAAAGACAGCAGACGGGGTAGGTTATATATTAAATATAAAAGGTGTAAGAATATATCATGCCGGTGATACAGACAGGATACCAGAGATGAAAGGATTCAGAAAAATAGGCATTGCCCTTTTGCCTGTTTCAGGTAAATATGTCATGACTGCAGAAGAGGCGGTTTTGGCTGCCATGGATATAAAGCCACACATTGCCATACCCATGCATTACGGCACAATCATCGGCTCTGTTTCAGATGCCCAGAGGTTTGCCCAGGCCCTAAAGGGTAAGGTGGAGGTGATAATCCTAAAGGAAGAACAATAGTAGTTGCAATATGACGGATTTTTTCATAGAAGAAGAAACCAAGAAAAGGTTTAAGTTCCTCGATGCCCATCTGCCTGAGGCATTGGATTTAAAAAGGCATGTGGTGCTTTTTCCACCCATGCCGTGTTGTGCCCAGCTTGCAGCGCCTTTTTGGGCAAAGATTATCGGTCTGATCAACAACAGAACAGATAAAGAACTGTTGATTGAGGCTACTGTCATTCTCTATGACCAATATAGGAATATCATAAAGGAATGCTCTGAAGATATGTTTTTAGATGGCATAAGCGAATGTGAATTTGATATCCAGATACCCCATCTTATGCCTGTTCCTTCCATGTATTCCATCAAGGTTGATATTAAGGAGGAGATGTAAAACGAAAACCATTCACACCCTTGAACCCTTTGAAATATGTTCCATAAGACCCCCTACTGAGAATTATAGCCTTACCTTTAGGCTCACCAGAAATTGTGGTTGGAACAGATGTCTTTTCTGTCCTGTGTATAAATACGGAGTAAAATTCTCGAGAAGGACTATAGATGAGGTAAAAAAAGATATAGAAAGGGCAAAGAAAATTGATGACTATATCATGGAGAACTTAATATCAGGGATAACCTCTATAGGTGAAGGCTACAGTGAACTGGAAAAGATAATAAAGGAACTAAAAAATGTTGGCAAAGAGGATAATGATAATGAGCAAAACACCATAGACAATTATGGTGACGAGAGGATAAAATGGTTTTCCCAATGGTTTAAGGATAAACCCGATCTTGAAGACAGCCTTAACCATGTGTATACCTGGCGTATGGCAGGTGGAGAGACATGTTTCTTTGGAGATGCAAATACACTTCTGGTTAAACCTGATTTTTTTGCTCAGGTGATGGAATATGTAAACATGCATTTTCCTACCCTTAAAAGGTTTACCGTCTATGGAAGGACAAATACTGCTGCCCATATGGATATAGAAGACCTAAGGTCCTTTGGAAAAGCAGGTCTTAACAGGATACACTTCGGTATAGAGAGTGGAAGCAATAGGGTTCTTTCTTTTATGAAAAAAGGTGTTACTGCAGAAGAACATATAGAAGGTTGTTTAAAAACAAGAGAGGCAGGCATATCCCCTTCTGTGTATATCATGCCAGGCCTTGGAGGAAACAATTGGTCTCACGAGCATGCATATGAGACAGCCCATGTCCTCACAAAGGCCATGCCTGATTACATAAGGATAAGGACACTGGAGATATTTGCAGGAACCCCCCTTATGAGGGCAAAGGAGGCTGGTGAATTCATAGAGGCAGAAGAGGAACAGGTAGTAAAAGAGATAAAGATAATCGTGGAGAACACAGAGGCTGAAACCACCATCATAAGCGATAGTGCATCAAACCTCTTAGATGTCCATGGAAGGCTTCCCTGGGACAGAAAAAACATGCTATCTGTGATAAATACTTATCTTGACCTCAGCCCCAGAGAAAAACTGGAATTCAGTCTTTCATCGCGTCTGAACTCATTTATGGGTCAATACGGTGGAATCACCCAGGATATCTACAAACTCCTCATGCCTTATATCGTCAAAGGCAGTATCGATACCTCTATAATCCCCCATGAGGACCTGAAAAGGATCACAAGGCACATAAGGTCAAAATTGATGCCGTGATTATGGATTAGAGGAAGATAATCTCATTTTTTGTATATTGTGATGGGCACACCCTCGTATCCTGCATAGACAACGACTATTACTGCAGGCTGATCACCTTGGTTTTTCCCATAGTGCCATGTATCTACCACCTCTACAATAGAATCGCCCTCTTTTAGGTGCAATACCTTCCCATCTTCACAATACACAGTTAATTCACCGCTTATCATATATCCCACATTAATAACAGGGTGTTGATGCATAGGTAATGAAGTGCCTGGTGGGATAGTAATCTTCAATACAGTGATTTCAGGTTTTGCATTTTTATATAAAGGAAGGGGTGCGCCATTCCAGGAGAGGCCTGTCTTTGTCAATACCTTTACCTCTATATGATTTTCACCGGCAGAACAAAATATGCCTGTGAAAAAAATCAAAAATACAACTATAAAAACCTTTTTCTTCATCTGCTGACCCCTTTGTTATTTTTTCAAGGCATAACTACCATAAAGCAGGATAAAAAACAATACAGTTCACCTCTTCATGGTCTCTTTAGAAAAAAGGACACTTAAGAGGGCAAGGACACTCCCCATAAGAAGTATCCATATGACTGCCTTATACCCTGAAGGTGCATAAGAATCCCCTGTCTTGCCTCCCATATCAAGGATATAGCCTAAAAATGGCTGAAATATCAGCCCACCAATAAATGGAAAGATATTCATGGTGCCCATGGATGTCCCTGCGATCTCAACAGGAAAGAACTCCTTTGTTGATATGATGGCAATGGTCCCCACAGAACTTATAGTTATCCCCATAAAAAAGAATAAAACATATAGCTCTCCAATACTCAGGCTATCAAACCTTATGGCCAGTATAAGCCAGCATACCACATTGATTATGGATGTCCCCACAAGTATCTTTTTTCTACTGGAGAAGGTCTTATCTGATAGGTGTCCGAGGACAGGGCTAATAAAAATCATGGCAAATGCTATCATAGAAAGGATGTTACCAGTTGTATACTTGGACAGACCATATACATCCATCAAATAAGGGCCTGCCCAAAGGCCATAAAAACCAAAGAGGGCGCCTCCTCTAAAGAGAAACCATATGGCTATTGCCCAGAAATGCCTTTCTCTGAATAAAATGAATATATCTTTTATGCCACTACCTTTTTTTTGTTCTTTGTGGAAGGGTTCTGTGATCTCAGGGAGCCCTCTATTTTCCGGAGAATCTGCTACTACCCTCCATGTGATAAAAGCCATAATAAGGGTGATACAGCCTATTGCAATAAAAGACACACGCCATCCAAACATCTGGGAAGCCAACGCAAGGGGTGTAGTGGCAACCAGCCATCCTGCACCACCTATAGACATCAACATCCCTGATATACGGGCATATTCAATAGCTCTAAACCAGCGTGTAAGTATCTTCATTGTGCCTATAAAAATGGCTGATACGCCAAAACCTACCAGTATTCTCGATACCACAGCAACACCAAAACTCTGCGACAAACCGAAAACAATTGAGCCCAACGAGGCAACAATACCGAATAGGATAATAACATTCTTGGCACCCCAGCGGTCAGAGAGTATACCAACAGGTATCTGCATGATGCCGTATGAATAAAAATAGGTAGATGCAAGGACACCAAGTGAAGTGCCGGATATACGGAAGTTATTGATAAGGTCTGATGCAACTACAGCAGGACAAACCCTGTGAAAATAGACAAGGAGATACTGGATGGCAAGAATCCAGAAGACAAACCACCGGTATCTAAGGGTCTTCCATATGGCAACTTCTATCATGGAAAAGGCACGATCAAATCTTTATAAGCTATTCTATAACCTATTTTCACCGTCTTTGCATACAAACCCATAGACACAAAATATCAAGACGAGCCCTTTACAAAATAAGGTAAAGGGCTCAAAAAAATGAATACATCTTTTCTTTTTTCTTAAAATCTAATGAAATTAAATACAGGGTCATGGATGAGTATTTGTCATCTTTGCTGGCGCTGGCCTTTCTGCATATTTTTCATTATCTCTTCCATCTCCTTCATACCCATACCCATGCCTATGCCCATAACCTCTTGCACGCTATTTACCTTTTTGTATCCCTTTGGCACCTCAAACATAGAGGCTTTGGCAGCACCTATTTTTATATCTTTATACATGATAGTTGTTTTGCCCTGAGGACCTGCAAACTCCATCTTGATGGGAAAATCTTTGAGGTCTGTTGCTTCCCAGATTATAGCCTTAAATTTGTCTTTTGGATTACTTTTTCTGTAATACACCACATCATACTTATTACAGGGATGACCATCTATCCTTTCTGTTCCCATCTTTTTTTTATCAACTACCATATCAGTTTCATAATATGGCATTATTCCATCCTGCTGTTTTATAGACTCCTCATAATAAATCTTTTTATTTATATTCAAGGTTATAGATTTTTTTGTATCACCGTTGGCTATGGTGACAATATCCTTCATACCTACATTTTCAATACGTGTTTTATTACCCATTTTTGCCATAGGTGTCTGAATTCCCTCTGTCACCATAATAGCTGTAAAATTATCAGGCGGTGCAGCAAAAGCATGAGGGATAAAAGACATAAAACCTATAAAAACCCCTATTAAGATAACCCAAGATAACCTTTTAAATTTCATTAAAACCTCCCTAAAAATTATTGATTAATTTTTCCCCTATTTGGTTATATATGTCAAGAGGTTTTCCAAAATTGTTCATTATATTAATTGCCTTTTTTGCCACGTGAGACTTTATCGGGTATATGGAGTCTATTGCCTTTATAACATTGATAAAAGGCACATGTTTTATCCATCCTTTATTCAAAACCCAACGCCCTTAATCAGTAATCTATCAGCCATGAGCCAACAACTGATCTTTACCGTCCACTATAAAAGGTCTCTAAGACATATAACCCTTCTCTTTCCAGCATTTTATAACATTTGCATATGTATCAGGATACTTTTCAAGCATCATCTTGCGAACTGCCATTCTATCTATATAAAAGGCAATTCTATTAAAGATACTTCTCTTGGATTGAGTCTTTATATCAGAAACAAATCTATCTGTAGCCCTTTCTATCTCCAATCTCACATCTGAAGGCTCAATCTTTGAAGTTATTCCGCCAAGTTTGTAAAAAAGAAAACCTGACAACCTTGTATGAAAGATACTTTGTAGCCCTAAAAAAATTCTATTTATTTTCTTTCCACCTAAATAACCTACAGATGAAATAGCAAGGGTATATTTATCCTCTAAAAGTAGGGTAAAACCCAATGTATAGGTTATCCTCTCTATAAATCGTTTATAACATGCAGTTGTATGACCATTTCTTACAGGAGAGCCTATGACAAACCCATCTGCCTCCTTCATGGCATCTATAATCTTCTCCATGTCATCCTTTACGATACATTGACCTGTCTTCAGACAATTAAAACATCCTATACAGTCTTTTATATCTGATTCATAAAGGGAAATATACTGAACATCTATGCCTTTTGATACAAGATAAGATGATACAATAGACAAAGCGCCTGCAATAAAACCGCTCTTTTTTGTATTTCCATTTAAAATAACTATCTTCATATCCATAACCCCCTTTTAAAAAAAACCATCCCCATTAAAACCTTTAGAATTTCCATAATATCTTAAATCCAATCATACCAGATAATTCTTCCTAATACAAAAATTTGACCTTTTTAAAATATAAAGACGTTCTATCTTTCTGAAAATCCAAGAACTTATACACAAGGGTCTTACGGATGTATCCCAAAAAAAGGCCCTTCCAAGGCTATCTTTGCTATTCCAATGAAACTTACAAAAATCTTGACAGTTTTCACTAAAAAAAGGAAAATTACATTATAAACAGTAGCCATGGTCTTTAGAGAATTCTGATATTAGCTTTTACATGAAAAAGGTGAAAAAGGAAGAACTAAATAAAAATAAAATCGAAGACGATAAATCTTTATTGTCCAGCCCCCACATAAACAAAATAATAATAGATAATCTACCCATCGGTCTTATCATCCTTGATAAAGAAGGTAACATACAGAATATGAATAATATTGCTGAATTGCTCACAGGGTATAAAAAGGATGAGTTGTTGGGAATACCCCATTTTAAAATATTCCATGGCTCAGAAGATAAAAACGCATGTCCTATTTTTTCAGATATATTGAGAAAAGAGAACACATCAATAGCTATAGAAGCGGAATTGAGAAGAAAAAATAATGTTTTAATGGATGTGGTTGTGGTAGGCTTTCCCCTCTTTGATGTCTCAGGTGAATTTATAGGCGGCGCCGAGCTATTCAGGGATATAACAGAGATAAAGCGACTTGAAAAGGAAAGAAAGAATCTCTTGTCTATGTTTGCCCATGATATGAAAAACCCTATTATTGCCACCGAAGGTTTTTTAAAAAGAATCTCCTCTGAAAAGGCAGGGGCTTTAACAGAAAAACAAAAAGAGTATATTGCCATAATAGAAGGGGCAACAAAAAAGCTCAAAAGGCTTATCACAGACTTTCTCGATTTCTCCAGGCTCGATAGAAATGAATATAGACCTGTATTATCCCCCTATGACATGGTGGAAGGAATCAAAAAACAGCTTGATTTAATAAAGATTGAGGCAGAAAAAAAGAATATCCGTATCATCTTTCAATACAAAAAAGAAGAAAGTCATATCATAGATGCCGATGCCCTCATGATAGACAGGGTTGTTTCAAACCTCATAGATAATGCTGTGAAATATACCAATACCGGTGGAACAATAAATATAAAAGTCGAGTCAAACAAGGAGAATACAGTTATTGAGGTTGCGGACAATGGTATAGGAATCCATAAGGAGGATCTACCCCATATATTTGATGCATTCTTTAGGGTGAACAAGGACGGAGAAGGTTCGGGTTTAGGGCTATCTGTGGCAAGGGCAATAATAGAGGCGCATCAGGGTATCATATCTGTAGATAGCCAGATAGGTAAAGGTAGCAGGTTCTGGTTCTCTATCCCTAAAAACCTCAGTGTCCTTATGCATGACAAAGAAAAGATATGATGAATAAGAGGCTTAAAAATCTATTTTCTCCTAAATCTGTGGCAGTTATAGGTGCCTCTCAAAGCTTTGACAAGCTCGGTTTTCATGTAATGAAAAGCCTTGTAAAAGGTGGATACAGAGGCTCTATTTACCCTATAAACCCCAGGTCTGAAAACCTATGGGGTATAAAGGCATATCCGGACATAAAAAGTATCCCCTATGAGATAGATCTGGGAATCATTGTTGTTCCTGCTGCAATGGTTCCTTCTGTATTACAGGAATGCGGTGAAAGGATGGTGAAGGGTATAGTCCTCATCACAGCAGGATACAAAGAGATAGAAGAAGAAAAAGGCATGTTCATGGAAAATGAGATAAAGGATATTGCCAGTAAATATGAAATGCCCATAATAGGTCCAAATACATTCGGTTTTGTAAATCTCACAGATGGGGTGAATGCATCGTTTACCTATGAATTCTCCCTTATTAAAAAAGGTGGAGTAACGCTAATAAGCCAGAGCGGTGGTTTTTGCCACCTCTGCGGTTTTCTTGCCATAGAGGAAAGGCTTGGCATGGCAAAGCTCATGAGCCTGGGAAACCGGGTCAACATAGATTTTCCCGAGGCAATGGAATATTTTCTTGAAGAAGATGAAGCCACAAAGGTCATAGCCCTCTATATAGAAGGAATTGATGAGCCAAGAAGGCTTTTTGATACAGTAAAACAAAAGGGATTGAAAAAACCTATAATAGCCTTCAAGGCCGGCAAGAGCGAAAAAGGTGATAGTGCAAGCAGGTTTCATACAGGTTCTCTGGCGGGAAACTATAACATATGGAAAGGGGCATTGCGCCAGTCCTCTATATTGGAGGTCACCCAGGCAGAGGAGTTGATGGATATTGCTAAAGTGATTGATGTATGCGCACCTGCTAAAGGACCAAATATAGCAGTGCTTTCAAGTCAAGCAGGACCTGGTATTATTGCCTGCGATGCCCTGGAAAAGAATGGCTTGAGGCTTTCCAGATTTTCTCAAAAGACCCAGGATAGGATAAATGAACTCCTACCCCCTGTGGCAATAAGGACAAATCCTGTGGACATGGGTCCTGCCTGGTATAGTCCAGAGACCATTTTAAATATACTTTTGACAGTCCTTGATGATGATGGGACAGACGGCATTATATTCATTGCCATGTTCGCATCTGCCAACCTGGAATTGATCGGTAAGATGGCAAGTCTCCTCCAAGAGATAGAGCCATTTAATAAACCTGTTATCTGCTGTTTCACGGCACCACCTGGGGTATGGGATAAAGATATAGAGAAGATGGATGGTAAAAACAGGATTGCCATCATCCATACACCTGAAAGGGCAGCAAGGGCTATGGCAAATCTCTGGAAGACACACATGTTGATGGAAAGGGATATATGGAGAGGATAATACTCGGTGTAGAAGCCCTTGATTTTCTTGAGAAGGAAGGTTTCCCTGTCCTTAAAAGCAGACTCGCAAAGGCCAAAGATGATGCAGGACTTTTTGCCTCAGAGATAGGCTTCCCTGTGGCACTTAAGGTCTGTTCACCACATGCCATCCATAAAACAGAAATCAACGGGGTTAGATATCCTTTAAACAATCCTGAAGAGGTGCAGGAGGCATTTATAGAGCTTGTGGAAAACTTTAAATTGATAAAACCTGAAAAAGATCTTGATGGCATCATGGTGCAAAGGCTCGGCAGCGGCGTTGAACTCATAATAGGTATCCATAAGGACAAACAATTTGGCCATGTTATTATGTTGGGTATAGGGGGAATATTTGTGGAGGCAATAAGGGATGTTTCATTTCGCATGATCCCCATAGAAAAAGATGATGCAAGGGATATGATAGGGGAATTACAAGCCTATAGGATATTTACAAGCCCCCGTTATAAGGGCATTGATATAAGACTTGTAGAGGATCTACTTATCAGGGTTTCGCAACTTATCATAAAACACAATAACATCAAGGAGATGGATATGAACCCTGTCTTTCTCTCCCAGACAGGTATCCATATTTGCGATGCAAGGATAATAGAAGAAGAACGTTCTCCTTAGGTTGTAAGACTCTCCATATATGAAATCAATAAAGACCTTCTGCTTCACTCTTAATAAGCTTCTACTAAACTCTCCTTATTACCTTCTCTGAACCTCTTAGACTTTTCTTTTATAACATCCCTCTCAATGCCCATTGGATTTGAGATATTTCTTATGAATGATAAAATAATTTTTTAAATTCTTCTAATTGATTTATTATCTTTATAATCTCTTTGCTATAGTTAATACCAAGTTTTGTTCTCATATTTTTAATAACATCTGATGCGGGTCTTTTAAAATCGCCTTCCAACTGAACTTCTTCCAGCACAATAAAACCATTACCTGTTAAGATTAAAACCTCACCTCTATCCTTTCTGATCTCGACTACTTGTCCAGGATTACCTATAATTTCTGTATTAGCTTTTTCTTCATATCCCTTCCATATTATGATTTTCTTTAGATCCATAAAGGTATATGCACCAGAAAACGGCTCTGCATTTGCTCTAATTTGACGAGAGATATCAATAGCAGATAATTTCCAGTCAATTTCACCATCCTCAGGGTAACGAGGTAGACATCTTAATGGACTTTTGTTTTGTTCTGTCTGTTTTATCGGTATATTTCTTTTTTCATTTATGCTATTGATGACCTCAACAAACATATTAGGTATATTTTCATTCATAATGTTATAAAGATCTTTTACATATGTCGATTCTGTTATGGGAAAAGCTCTTTTAAGAAGTATATCTCCTGCATCAAGTTCTTCATCCATAAAATGCAAGGTTATAAAAAATTGAGTTTCACCTTTTATTATCGCCCAATTTGGAGTTGCATTACCTCTAAAACGTGGAAGGTCTCCAGCATGGGCATTTATAATGCCTTTTGGGAAACAATTAAGTACATCTTTGCTAATAATTGTTTTCCAATTAATGCTTATCCCTAAATCTGGCTTATATTCCTTTATAATTGGCATCAATTCATCAAGTTTAAAGGGGTTTATATTGAAAAAATTTATTTGTAATTCCTTTGCAAGTTTTTCAAAATCATGAAAATCCTTATCATAATGGGATTCTCCTGGAGATGTTATAATAAATACTATTTTGTGTCCTTCACTATGTACTTTTAAGATGGTATTATATAGGAAGCCTGTCCTACCTATTACTCCTATCCTCATTAGATACCGCCCATGCTTTTTTTATATCAAAAATAGTATACGTATCACTTTGTCCGTATTGAAGATAATCAACAAATTCTATAAAAAAATCTTTTATGCCTCTTTCATTGTTGTTAACAAATCTATCAATAAAAAGCTTCTCGGAATTTTGTATGTTGCATGATCTTTTTAAGTTATTATATGAATACATGCTATTGCAGTTTAAATATACATAAAGAGGGTGGAAATTGAATATCTTAAGACCTTTTTTATGATATCTTTTTGCATCAAACCGCCAATCTTTTGAAGGATTATAAGCCTCAATATCGTCTTCCCAAAAATATGGTATCCTCAGTAAACCCTTTGAATTTTCACTAAGATAGATCTTGTGAGGCGTGATGAAGGCTGTATTAGGCAAAAACAACGATACATCAGTATCTATACCGAACTTCTTCTCTGCCATTGAAAGAAGATCTGTTGATTGATAAAGACCATGGGTTCTCATAATGTTTGCATAAGGAAAAATTTTTTTTAGATAATCCATTACCTCTTCTTTTGTCTTTCCTTGGGTTGAATTTTCCATAAAATTAGGGTGTATTCCAAATTCAAAAAGATCATTGCTTAAAAGTCTTTGCACTCCAGGAGAATTATGGGTGATAAACCATGTCGTTTTTATTTTTCTTTTAATAAGAATAGACGAAATATCATCGAGAACAAAATCAGGTACCCATTCAATATCAAAAGTAAGCACAAAAGAATCCAGTGGGTTGGTATTTTTCTTATACATTTTACTTAATTCTTGTTATTAACATTTATTACATGCCAGCAACTAAATTTAAAAATTTATCCTCAAGTTCTCTTATCATTTTTATATCTTCAAAAATCTTGTAATTATTCTCTAAAATAATTTCTCTCAATTTTTTTTTATACTCGGCGTCCTGGGCAATTCTAAGAGCTATACCTACATACTCAGTTTTATCTTTTGCTACACAATCTATTATCCCCATCCTCTTGTAAAGACTATAAGTCTGACGGCCACGAAGAAAATCTCCAGGCAGAGTAACAACAGGCGCACCTAAAGCAAAGCAGTCAAATGTGGTATTACCGCCATTAAAATAAAGTGTATCCAGAATAACATCGGAAATATTTATCAGATTAAGGTAATCCTGATATGCTTGTCTAGGTATAAAAATAATACGATTTAAAAAAGAGGGTATGTTTCTTTGAAATCTTTCTATCAGCTTATCTGTCCAGTATCGATAAGTTCCTTCAAAAAAACCAACAATGCCTTTTTTATCATATTCCAAAATTGTGGCAACTATCTCATCAAAATCAGGGTGTATCTTGAACAATGACTGTGGGCAGAGATAAATATGATCTGTTTCATTGAAACCAAGGTCTTTGCGGGTTTTGAAAATTTTATTGATAGTGGGCTTATAGTAATATGTATAACAAACATTGTTGCTTAACACTAAAGGGGTCTCACTGTAAAAAGATCTAAAATTTTTTGTCTCACAGTCTTCTTGAGTAATAAAATAATCAATGTTTTTTATTCCTGTTGTGTCAGGATGACCGTAAAAAACGCATTGAATCCTGGCAAGTCGCGAAAAAGCGAGAAAATATGTAAAGGGCTCCATGCCTATGTCAGGGTAAAAAAGCATATCAAGCTCTTGGTTGGCAATCTCTAAACGGGCTTTTTCTAATTTAAGATTAAGTCGAATGGCGTGGTCCGCAGAGGACTTAATCATAGAGGATATATAATCTTTTTTTTCTGAAAAAGTAAAGACATAGACTTCAAATAATTCTCTTGAAAGCTTTTCTATGATACCTCTTATATATTTTCCTACTGTATGATTTTGTAAATGTCTTGAAATAAAACCAATTTTAACTTTTCCAAAATTATTTTTCCTTTTTTTCAAACAATGCGCAGCTGTATAATTTAATGAAGGGCAGGCATTTTTAAAGAGCTCAGCCATCTTTGCCATGATAGGTTTATCATTCAATCCATGATAAGCAAAATAAAAATTTGCCCTTCCAATTTCCTCAACTGGATCTACTAAAACAATGCCATTTTTACTAGTTTCATCTATTATTTTTTCACAGTTATTCCTGTAAAAATGTATTTCTTCCCATGATTGCATAATAGGTGGCATAATCGTAGCAATACGCAAAATTATTGATTCATCTCCACATATTGAATATGCATTTTTATATACTTCTATTGCCTCCTTTGTCTTACCCAAATCATTCAATATCATACCAAGATTTTTCATAGCCTTTACATAATCAGGCTTCAGAAATATTGCCTTTTTGCAGCACTCTAAAGCTTCGGTCAAAAAATCATTTTCATAGAAAATAACAGCTAAGTCATTAAAGGCTTCTGGAAAATCAGGTTTTATATTAAGTGCCTTCTCATAATAGAGCGTTGCTTCCTGAAGACATCCTATTTTATTTAAAAGTCCTCCTAAAATAATAAATACCTCAGCAGAATTATTATCAAATTCAATCAATTTTTTGTAATTACTAATAGCATCTTCATATCTTCCTAATTCACAATAAATACTTCCTAAAATTCTATATGAATTTATAAATAATGGATTAATAGAAATTGTTTTTTTAAAATATTCTATAGCAGAATTAACATCATTTTTTTTAATACATATCATTCCCATAAGATATAAAACCTGTTCATTAAAAGGGTTATCTTTAAGGATATCTCTACATAGCTTCTCGCTTTTTTGGATATCGCCTTTTTCATATTCAATAAATGCTAGGTTTATCATATCTTAAATATTCTTGCTTAGTGTCTCCTCATACCATTTTAAGGCTTTTTCATTTTTTGGATTTATAGACATAATCTTTTGATAAACCAATAGAGAATCTTCAAAACGGTTGCAGATAAAAAAAATATTAGCCATTAATAAAAGGGCTTCTTCATCCTCCGGTTCCTGTTTAAGGACTGCCTCCAAATTTTCTATTGCTTCATCTAATTTTCCCAATGAGAGATATAAATTTATAAGGTTTTTTTTCGCCTCAATAAATGTTGGGTCAATCCTCAATGCCTTTTCAAAATATCCTAATGCACTACCATTAAATCCAAGATGAAATGAACATACACCCAAATCATTATAGATTGTTGTTTTTTCAGGATAAAAATCAAGTAGTTTTTCCAGTTTTTGTATTACTTCCTCATATCTACCTGTCTCCATCAAAGAATTAACTTCGGCATATGTTTCTTCATAAATCTTCTTATGTGTAATTTCCTTATTATTCCTCAAAAAACTTACTATCTCTGAGTTATTTATGGTTTCAGTAGTGATAATAAAGCTGGTTTGTCCAATATTTTGTTTAGAAATTATTTGCTTCATTAAAAATATATTTCTTCTCATTTCATCATTTATAGATGAGTATTTTTGTAATTCAGAAAACATATTATAAGCCTTTTCATAATCTCCAATTAAAAGATATGCAATAGCTGCATTATTAATGGCCATTACACTATTTTCCATATGCTCGAGTGCCCGCAAAAATTCTTTCAGTGCAAGAATTGGTTGAATAATTTTTCCAGTAAGCAATTCTTTTCCGAATTCTAAATATGCATCATGGATTGCCTTATTCTTATTGCTACACTCATCAATCTCTGGGAAAAGGTCAAGGATTGTAAAACGTTTTCTAATTTCAGATATAACCCTGTTTGATTCCTGAAAAGCTATTGCTTTATTTTTTTCACTTGTCGATGAGCCTTCCTCATGCACTCTATATTTTATAAGCTTTTCATCCATAAATTTGAATTTCAAATAGGGGGAAGACTTAAGCCAAAAATGATAGTCAGCAGCGAAACCTGTTTCAAACCCTCCCATTTTTTCAATGGCTTCTCTTTTAATAAGTACTGTTGGATGGGCTATTATGTTTACTTTAAAAAGTATTCTTAGCAAATTTTTAGTTGTGAAGGAATACGAATACTCATTTTTATAGTCACCGGATAAAATAGTTCCATCATTATTGATAAAATAAAGATCTGAAAAAACTATATCAAGCTTTGGATCTTCTTCAAATACTTTAAGCTGTTTTTCTAATTTTGTAGGTAAAAATATATCATCCGAGCCAATAACATTAACATAATCACCTTTTGTTAGCATTACACATCTATTAACTAATTCATCAAAATGTAGTAGGTCACTACCTATATTATCCTGATAAACATACCTCAAACGTCTATCATTCAAATATTTTTCCACTATTGAACGCGTTCTGTCATTAGAACCATCGTCTAATATCAAATACTCAAAATCTTTATATGTTTGATTTATAACCGATTTAATTGCATCTTCAATATATCTCTCGCCATTATAAACATAAGTTATTACTGAAACCTTTGGTTTATTATTCACTATCCTTAATTCAATGTCTTTATTTTCTTCAGGAATTATTTTCAGATGCCTATTCCTTACTATTTTGGAAACTTCATTAAAAATATCTATTAGCCTACGTTTCCATGAATGTTCCTGCAAAGCCCTTCTATATGCTGATTCTGCAATCCTTTTTCTTTCTTCATCACTGTTAAGATAGTAATTTATAGTCTCAAGTAGTTCATCTTTATTTTTATAGGTTACAATATCTTCGCCAGCAGTAAAGAACCTAAAAATTTCATCATAACTATTGGTAATCTGAAAAGCTCCGCATCCAGCTGCTTCGAATAACCTCTTCTTTATTTTAAGCTTGGAAATATCTTCTTGAGACCACGACATATTTAGTACGATTTTAGCAGCGGCCATAACTTCAAACATTTTAAATCTCGGCAGATAACCTCTTGATACATCTCTTAATTCTCGAAAATTCTCCCATCCAGAACCCCATATTTTAATATCCACGCCTCTTTTCTTTAAGAAATTAAGAAGTTCGGGTCTACCATTGTAAGCAGTACCTATAAAAACTACATCGTACTTCTTAAGTTCTTGAGAATCAAGTGGTGTGATGGGAACACAACCAAATTGAGTAAACATAACATTGTTTTTTTCATTTCCTTTAAGCTTTTCATAAGTTTCATTATCAGTCAAAACGACTAAATCATAAAAATTGTTATATGAAGGAAAAAAATTACTATAATTTTCATGAACTCCATAAAAACCAATATAAACAATTTTATTATAAGATGATAAATACCCTACTAAAAATTCATCCAATTCATCTTTGAGGATATCATGAAAAAAAATATCAGGTTTCTCTCTTTCTATTATTTTTTTTAATTGATCATGCAGGTCTTTTTTGTCAGATTTGTTTATATATGGAAGAAAGTCAAAATCAATTATCTCATGTCCCATATCAATTAAAGTCGCTCTTATATTATGATATGTGTATTCCCCAATCCCTACAGCTTTGCCTGCACCTGGGGAAAATAGTAATATTTTCATTAATCCTCCTACAGTTTCACTTTTCCAATATGGAGCAGTATGGAGAAATTGTTTTTCCACAAAAGATTGCTGATAAAAGATCGGCTATCCTATGATGGTAGGTGTGATGAGAGTATATTTTTTCCAATGACTTTTCCATATATGAAATACGGGCTTCTGGGTTTTCTAAAAAGAAAACTATTTTTTCGTAATATTCTTCTGGTTCTGACGCTGTTACAATTTCATCTACTTCGAAAAACTCCCTTAATCTTTTTGTATAATCGCTTATAAGGAACCCTCCACAGGCAATTGAATTGAAAATCCTTTCATTGCAGCTATAGCCATCGACTTCAAAATCATGATGAATATTAAGGCTTATTAAATGGCTTGAATATAATTGTGGTGCTATATTATTAAAACCATTTGAATCAATGATGCTATTCTCAATCCATCTAAATGGTGATCGCTCCCAATCAGGACCTATAACTGTATGCAAATATCTCTTGAGAGGCTTATCAAAATATTCATTTATTCTTTTAGCCTTTTCATAATAAGTCCCTATATATAAAAGGTCCCTTTTTGGCTGACAGTTAAAAGGTATATGATTTTTTAGATCCGCTGCCCAGGGAAATGATAGCACAGGTATATCGAGTTCTTTAACATAACCTCTCAAATATCTTTCATTACCCTCATAACTTAGCTCTGAAATAATAAATAAGATCTTTTCTTTTGAATCTTTAATAATAAATTTCTCCTGTTTACTTATAACAGGTGCAAGGATCTTGTTCGGGGTATCGTCATAATATCTCCATAATAAAAGAACCTTATAGTCAATCTTTTCAGATAGAGGTTTTATTATTGGAACCAAGAACTCATTAGTTAAAAAAATAACATTTTTATAACGAAGAAGTTCGTTTAGTTTATTTTCCTCGCCTCTATATATTATATGAAATGGAATAGATAATAATCTAAACACCTCTTTAATGGCATTGATTTGAATATTACGTGAATATTGATTATTTCCATAAAAACAAAAGGCATGGGGTTTATCTTTCCATTTCTGATAATGAATATTATTAATTATCGGTAGAAATAACTCTTTTATTCCAGCAATATCATAACGATTTTCCACAATTTCATTTATAAATTGATTCATGTGGTGAATACCTCTTTATTGATTCTATTACCATTGATATTTCCTTATCGGTTATACCATTAAAAAAAGGTATAAGAACCGTATTGTCTCTTGCAAATTCACTAACAGGTAAATTCCATTTTATTGAATTATATGGTCTTTCCTGATGAGCATTCATAATACCTCTTCTTGTAGATATACCTTTATCGAGAAGTGCTTGCATAAACCTTTTTTGATCGACATGGGATAATATTATAGGAAAACTTTGCCAGTTTAAAATCTTGTTATCTTCTTCTCTTGGTAAGGAGATAAAATCCACATTCATTAGATTTTCCTTGTAAATTTTAGCGAGTCTTTTGCGCTCTTTAATGATACTATCAAGCTTACTAAGCTGGATTATACCTATAGATGCCTGTATATCAGTCATCCTGTAATTGTAGCCTAAAACTTCATACTGTTCAAAAATAACCTCATTTGAACTGTGCCTTATCAAGTCAGGGACTGTCATACCGTGTTGGCGCAATAACCTAAAGCTTTTATCATATTCTGGATTGGAAGTTGTAAGCATACCGCCTTCACCTGTTGTTATTATCTTCCTTGGGTGGAAACTAAAGCAGGCTACATCTCCATGGGGTTTTCCGATTTTCTCCCAGCCTTTCTCTGTTAAAACTTCGCTCCCAACGGCACATGCTGCATCTTCTATAACCTTTATATTATACCTCTTGCCAATTTCTAAAATCTTTTTTATATCACATGGCCTTCCCATCTGATGAACTGCAATTATTGCAGAAACATTTCCTATATCATCCCCTAATCTACATCTTAAATTTAGTGGCGAGTTTTTAAATATATCTTTGTTTTTATAGTATAACTTACCATCCCTTTCTATAGTAGATCTCTCAAGCAACTTCTCCAATTCTGTAGCGCTCATATTAAAGGTGTCTTTTTCAATATCAACAAAAACTGGTTCAGCAAAACAATAACGTATTACGTTTGTTGTTGCGATAAAGGAGTGGCTTACAGTAATGACAACGTCACCAGGACTAACACCTACTGTCAGCAATGCAATATGAAGCGCAGTGGTACAATTAGAAACAGCACAGGCAAAAGGTGCCCCCACATACTTAGCAAATATGTCCTCAAATTCCTTTACCTTTGATCCCTGAGTAATCCATCCAGAAAGAATTGTTTCTTTTGCTGCATTTGCTTCTTCATCAGAAATAAATGGTCTGGAGATAGGTATCATTCAAATATCCTTAAAAAAATTTTTTTTATTATTCTATCCAAATATCTATCTTTAAGTTGGGATTACTCTTCAACTTTTTTAAATACATTTCTTCTTCCAGCTCTTTGAAAATCCCTTTTAAAAGTTCCCGCATTTTAAATGCATCTAAAAACTCTCATATCCCTATAATACCGATGTTTATCTGTTTAAAAACATGATTCTTAAAAAACATAGTAGCAAAAATGTTTGTTACAAATTATTCTTATGACTTAATGCTCTCTCTTTTCCACCATTCAACCAAAAGCTTAAGTCCTTCTCTTAGTGATACCCGTGGCTCATACCCAAGCATTTTACTAGCCTTACTTATATCGGCCAATCTCCTGGAAACTGGGTTTACCTTTCTTGTAGGACCATATTCAGGCTCCATATCTGACCCCATAACATCAAGAAGAGTTTTGGCTAGGTCATTTAAACTTGTTTCAACGCCACTTGCAATATTAAAAACTTCATCGCTAATATCACTTCTTGCAGCCAGCAAATTAGCCCTTGCCACGTCTTCTACAAATACAAAATCCATTGTCTGGCTTCCATCTCCTAAAATTATTGGAGGGCTGCCCATAGCTATTCGTTCCATCCAACGTATAAGAACCTCTGTGTAAGCGCCAAAAATATCCATTCTTGGTCCATATACATTAAAATAGCGGAGGGCTATATAATTTAAACCATACATTTCGTTAAAACTTCGCAATAACCCTTCATTAAATGCTTTTGTTGCCCCATAAAGCGTTCTATTATTATATGGATGATGGTCTTCCATAGTAGGAAATGAATCAGCAAGCCCATAAATTGATGCAGATGATGCGAGTATAATCTTCTTAACCTCTGTTTTGACAGCACACTCAAGCACATTAAAAGTGCCATCCACCATAATCTCCAAAGCAAGCCTGGGCTCTTCTGCGCACTGTGTAATGCGAATGGCAGCCTCATGAAAAACTATATCAATATTTTTCATAGTATCTAATAAAAAATTGATATCTCTGATATCACCATTGATGACTTTAACGGGACCATTGCAGATAGCCCATTCAAGATTCTCATATCTACCCCGCATAAAATTATCAACTATGACTATTTCTTCACAGGGAAATTCGTCTTTCTGTTTTATAAGCATATCAGCTATATGGGAGCCAACCAATCCAGCACCACCTGTTATAAGAAAACGTACTCCGTCGCTCATAGAATTGCTCCTAAAATATTATTTCTTTTTAAGAACTAAAAAAATTGTCCTGCTTATCTCAGAAAAATCCTGTCGATGTAATGTTAAAGCCGCAGCTATTTCATTAATTTTTGAATCATATTTTGGCTCATCAGGCGCAACAAGCAAAGGATGAAATATGCGGGAGAGAAAATCATAAACACCAAAATGGATCTTCTTTTCTATGATAAAATATTTCTCTAAAAATGAGAGCAGTTCTTCCTCATAAAAATCACAATTATGCCATACAATTGGCATAGGGTCCAAACCAACTGACTTTCTTAATTCATTTAATCGATCTCTACCGTTTTTTGACCCTTCAATAAATATAAAGACTCCATCTTTTTTCAATAACGAAATAATATTTAATATGGCCTTTTTCTGTTCATTCCAATTTTTCAGATTGATAAGACATCTTACTGAGATTGCCATATCAAAAATACTAAATTTAGACACATCAAGCTCTAATACATCAGCAACAAAAAAATCAATGTCTGGGGCCTTTTGTTTTGCCCTCATTATCATTTCCTGACTATAATCTATTCCCACAATTTTATTTACTAATGGTGCCAATATTTTTGTTGTATAACCATTTCCGCATCCTATATCTATAACATTTGCTTTTTTATTCATAAATAATTTAAGAAACTCGATCTCTAACCAACGTTGCCATATATCTCTATGGGTTACCTCCACCTCTTTTTCAACTGTCCTTGCTCTATTTTCCCAAAAATCTCTAATCTTTTTAGAATCGATATTATCGTTCATCTTTTTTCACAATTTGTATAATAGTAAATCCTTTCAGCTATATACTCCTGTTGTTCAGGAAGTAATTCAGGATACATAGGGAGTGACAAAACCTCACTACACACTGATTCAGTTACAGGTAAAGAGCCTTTTATAAATCCATTTGTTTTATAAGCCTGCTGTAAGTGAACAGGTATTGGATAGTGTATATTCGTTTGAATCTCTGCTTTACTAAGGAAATCCTGAAGACCATCACGATCAGGATAACGAATGGCATAGACATGATATACATGTTTGGTATTTAACATAGACTCTGGAAGTTTTACATTAGAATCTTTTAAAAGCCGATTATACATATCTGCATGCTCAGAGCGAAGCCTTGTCCACTCATCAAGATATCTCAACTTTATACGTAAAATTGCACCTTGTATGCCATCCATACGGTAGTTGAAGCCTTTTAATACATGGTAGTATTTTTTTTCTTGTCCCCAATCTCGCAACATTTTTATAATACGAGCATAATCAGGATTGTTAGTAACAACTATGCCGCCTTCACCATAAGCCCCTAAATTTTTACCAGGGTAAAAACTGAAGCAGCCCATATCACCAATGCTTCCTACTTTTCTACCATTATATGTTGCACCGTGCGCCTGCGCTGCGTCTTCAATCACAAGAAGTCTATACTTTCTGGCTATCTCAAGTATATGGTCCATATCAGATGGTTGTCCATGTATATGGACAGGTAGAATTGCCTTTGTTTTTTCAGTTAATTTTTCTTCGATTTTATTAGTATCTATAGTTAAAGTTTTAGGGTTTATATCAACAAAAACAGGGGTTGCACCTGTGTATAAAATAGCTGCAGCAGTAGCCACAAAAGTAAATGATACTGTAATTACTTCGTCTCCAGGTTTAATGCCTGCTGCAAGCAGCGCTAGATGCAATGCACTTGTGCCAGAATTAACTGCAACAGCAAATCTCGTATCACAATAATTTGCGAATTCATCTTCAAAGGCTGCTACTTCGCTCCCAAGAATAAATTGTCCGCTTTCAAGTGTCCTTGTAATAGCGTCATTTATCTCATTTTTTATATGATTATATTGTGTTTTTAAATCAACAAAAGGTATCATGTTTTTTTCCTTTAAATAAATAATTCTATGGGGCGACCATTCTCTCTCATTGATTTCGTGGCAGCCTCAAGAATTTGGACGATCTTCAAACCTGATTCACCATTAGTTATTGGTAAAGAATTCTTCTCTATGCATTCTATAAAATGCAATGCCTCCAACTTCAGTGCTTCGGTGGTGTCTAATTTTGGCGCCCACATATCGCCAGTGCGATAGCCTATAAGCTCTTTATAAAGACCTTCGCCATTTTCAATAAATTTTAAGCCCTTATCGTATATTTTTATCTTTTCGCTTGGTTCAAGGTCATCATAAACAATCATCTTTTTGTCTCCTCCTATCAGAGTGCTACGAACCTTCACAGGGGCAAGCCAGTTAACATGTATATGTGATATAAGATTTCCTTCAAAAAAAAGAGTGATATATGCTATATCCTCAGGCCTACCTGGTATATGGCTCATACCTGTAGCAGACACTGCGTAAGGTTTTTTTTCAAGAATATAATCCATAATAGAAAGATCATGAACAGCGAGGTCCCATATAACATTAACATCGTGTTGGACAAGACCAAGATTGACTCTTACTGAATCATAATAATATATTTCTCCTACATCATCATTTTTCACAAGATCTTTAATCTTTCGAACTGCACCAGTATATATAAATGTATGGTCAACCATAAGCACTAAATTATTTTTTGTTGCCTTATCTATAAGACGCAAGCACTCTTCGGACGTCATGGCAAGGGGTTTTTCCACCAGGACATGCTTGCCTGAATTTAAAGCTTCCATGGCGAGTTCATAATGTGACACCGCTGGCGTGGCAATTACAATGGCATCGATTCCCTGATGGTTTATAAGCTCACGATATCTATTTGTAGTCTCAACACCAGGATATCGTAATTGTGCATTTTTTAATTTATTAAAATCTAAATCACATATTGCCAGCACTTTTGTTTTTTGTAATTCTGAAAAGTTTCTTACTAAATTAGGACCCCAATAGCCAAAACCTATTACACCTATTCCAAACATCTTATTCCCCCTTATCTCGAATATCACCTATTACCCTGAATGGAACTCCAACAACTTTTGAGTGGTCGGGGACATCCCCATTTATTAGCGAACCTGCACCTATCATGGCATATTCACCAATAGTTACACCACACATAATAATAGCTCCGCTACCTATCGAAACCCCTCTTTTTATGAATGTGGGGATAACCTTCCAATCTTGTTCTGTTTGTAATTTTCCATTTACTGTTGCCCTTGGATAGAGATCATTTATAAATATCACTCCATGTCCTATAAAGACTTCATCTTCAATAATTACTCCTTCACATATAAAAGTATGAGATGAGATTTTACAATTCTTACCTATTACTACATTTTTTTGTATTTCAACAAAAGCACCTATTTTTGTATAGTCACCTATATAACAGCCATAAAGATTAACTAATTCTGGATGATGAATTGTAACGCCATTTCCAATATGGGTATTTTGCGTAATGGGCATCAATCTTAATTTCTGCAAATTGTATGCCATATAAAAGTTTTAAAAAAAATCACCATTAAAAAGCTTTTATGAAATGGATTATAGAGGTAAAATAAGAACTTGCCGACTGGGTCTTAAAGATGCGCTAAAATTGAAAATTTCTTATTGTATAAATTTATGTATCATATAGTTATGCTTTTTTGCGAAACACTAGAACTATTTATTTCATTTTTAATTATATGATTTGGTCTTTTTTCTTGTTCATATGCCCTTAAAAAACCGTCATAGATATTTTTAATTAAATTTTTGCATTCATCAATGGTATTTTTATCAAATGTTCTATGAACTTCGTTTAAACGCCTTATGATATATTGATAAATACTTGATAGATTAGTAGATATCTCTCCTAAAGATGTGTCAAGGGATGCATCAAGAATCTCTATGGCTGTTGTAATTTTTGACAGCTCCAGGTATTTTTTTTCATAATCTTTTATTTCAATATATTTTTTTGTGTTATCAAGCTTTTCAAGGATTGTTTCATAGACTTTAAGGAGTATTTTTGGTTTATTTTCCTCGTCTATCATTCCTTTTGCTATAGAATATTTTGCATATCCATTCATGGCACCTCCTGATTAAATATCGTTTTTATCTATTTTGATTTTTCAAGTAATCTGCCTGCTGAGTAAGCCAATTCTTCATTAGTTTTGAGGAGGATATGAGCACCTCGAGACTGTTGTATTTCTTTTTAAGGATTTCTGTTTCACGCTCGTATCTTTTATTTAGTTCATCTATTCTCTTATCAATATTACTTATGGTCTCGTTTATGGATTTTTCTACCTGCGTAAGTGTCCCTGTATAGGGATTTACATATATATTCATGTCTGTCTTTAAGGTATTGCCGAGGTTAATGAGGATATTTAAAACCTCTGCTTTATTGGAACTCAAGGCATTTGAGAATCTGGTTGTATTAAGTGTTAATGTGCCATCATTACTGAATGTAAATCCAATGGAAGATGCAGTCTTATATACAGTATTGCCTTCAACCTCTGCGAATATGGCATTTATTATACTATTACGGACAATATTAAGGTTTATGTCTCCTATAAGGGGATTAGATGTTTTATTGCTTGAATATGTATTCTGAGTCTTGATGTAGCTTAAAATACTATTTATACTGGTTGCCATTGCAGATATCTTACCGTTTATGGCATCTGTGGCCTCTTTAATAGATAGGGTAATGGGACTACCTGAATTTGTATCTTTTATGGTGAGAGTTACCCCTTCTATGACATTGTTAATGCTATTTGATGTAGAGGATATGTTGTATCCATCAATCTTTAAAGAGGCGTTTGCGCCTGGCCTGATGATATTTTTCTTTTGGTCTAAAGCATCGAGGATACCAAGTGCCTTAAGGATATCATTATTATCTATTAGGTTCATACCCTCTTGGCCTGTTGTGGTAGATTCAATGATAAGTCTGTGTTCTGTATCTGATATGGAGATTATACCTGCGCTTACTCCTGCACCTGCACTATTTATCTTCGATGCAATAATAGATAAGGTATCGTCTGCTCCAATAGTAATCTCTTTATTGTTCAATGTAATAGCCCCTGATAAAACAAGTGCCTCTGTTTTGGATGCTTGAGCATCTGAAGCAATCTTTTCTGCCTGGGCAATATTTGTAACCTCTATGGAATAACTACCTGGACCAGTAACAGTACCGAGAGAAACACTCAAAATATTTGCCGGTGTAACAGATGGATTAGATGAGGAGAGCGTGCTTGTATATAAGGCATATCCTGTTTGGGTATCGAGCTTGTTATCATCAATATAATTTTTTAGACTTAAAAGAAGGCTGTTAAAGGATTGATACGCTGAGAGCTTTGATTGGTATGTGGTCTTTTTATTTTCAAGAGGTGTTATTGTTGAGGCCTTTTTTGCATTGATGATATCGTTTATAAGATTCGTCCAGTTTATATCACTTGTAAGTCCTGTCATAGAAACAGTGCCTGCCATGTTATATCTCCTTATCTACCAAAATGCCTATAAATTCATTGAATGCCTTTAAAAACCTTAGTATTCTCTCAGGTGGGATCTGTTTTATCGTCTCATTATTACCATCATTTACAACCTGAATTATTATCCTGTTGATGGATTTATCATAATGGAATTTTACAGAGCTATTAGTTTCAAAGAACTTGAGCATCTCTTCTATGTTATGGGTCAACTCTTCGTTTGATTGTTTCCATGTAACAGAACTTTTTTGGTTTATAGAAGCCTTGATATTTGTCTTACTTTCTAAAAAATTTACAGACTTTTCACCTGTTTGTTGTTTAATCTGGATCCTATCTACCCCTGATATATCCATGGCACCCACCAAAAATTCTGCCCCCCGCATTAGGACGGGGGGCAGGTTTTAAATCCTATTTCAGAAGCGATAGAACAAGCTGTGGTAGCTGGTTCGCCTGTGCGAGCATTGCTATTCCAGACTGACTTATGATTTGGTATTTTGTAAATTCAGCCATCTCAGCTGCAAAATCAGCATCCTTTATTGTTGATGTAGCAGATCTAGTATTCTCATACATGGTCTCTAAGTTAGCCACATGATACTGGATCTGGTTCATATATGCGCCAATATTACCTCTCTCAACCGTAAGGCTTGTTATTGCGCTATCAATTGTTGTTAAATACGCCTGTGCATTGGCTTTTGTATCAATTGATCCTGAAAGATTAAGAACATCACTTGAGGTGGTCAAGAAATTTTTTATATTGGCTGTAATCTGATTGTAGCTATTATTTGTATCACCTAATTGAAATGTGAATGAAGTTGACCCTGTGCTTATTGAGAAGGTATTACCTGAACTTATGCTTGCTGTAAGGGCAGAGTTAATAGTAACCTTAACCCCAAGGTTGCTGAAGTTCAAAACAGCGGTATCCATGTTTGTAGGTTCTGAGGTGTATGTTACAGCCTGAGTTGTAGAGCCCACAGTTAATGTAGCCACATTATTTGTTACATCAATTGAAAGTGTAGCAAGTGTTGTCTGAGTTACAGCAGCACCAGATACATCAATTGCTGAAATACCTTTTCCTGGAGTAAGGGTTGCACCATATGCTGACACACTTGGTGCGCCTCCATTGAGTAATGAGGTGGTACCATATTTTGTATTGTTAGCAATATTATTTATCTCTAATTCAAGCTGTGATCTTTCTTGGTTAAGGGCTATCCTATCTGTTGTATTATCAGATGCTGCCTGGGTTGCCAGCTCTTTTAGCCTTGTCAAGATATTAGATATCTGGTCAATACCGCCTTCAGCTGTCTGCAGCATAGCAAGGGCCTGATTTCCATTATCAACAGATTTGGTTATACTTGCTGCCTTGACATTTAATTTTGTTGCGATCGCAATACCTGCTGCATCATCTGCTGCCTTATTAATCTTGTAACCTGAAGATAGTCTCTCGAGTGATTTTGACATACCTGCATTGGCTACTCCTAACCATCTCTGTGTGTTAAGTGATGATACGTTTGTTGCAATTTTAAAAGCCATGATAAACCTCCTTGTTTATTTTTAGGCATCCTGCCTATATTTTTGAGGACCAAAAATTTTTTTTACTCACCTCCTTTTTAATTCTTTTCGCCCTCATATTCTTTTTATCGGCACTATTTTTAAAATCTTAAGCCTTATGATTAAGTAAAAAAGATATAGCTGAATCGAAGAAATTTAATGCCTTTGCATCGGACTGCTGAGTTAATTTTTCACGTAAACCTATTATCTGTTCTGGAAAAACTTGAGGCTCGAGCATAAAGTGTTCTTGTAATACCCTATAATAATAATTTATTTCTTCTAAATTCATCGTATTGCAGGCGATTAAAAACCGTCCAGCCAGTGCATCTGATTCAAATTTAGAATATTTCATATTACCATATATATTTAATGCCTTGTCATATTCACCTGTTTTTGTATAAAGCAAAAAGATTCTTTTATAGAAAGAATCATCTTCATCAAATTTTTCAATGCCCATATTACATACTTCTATGGCTCCATTTAAATCTGATGATTTTTCCTTTATCATGGCAAGATAATGGTAATTTGCCTTATCAAATGGGTCTATATCAATTAATTCTTTAAAACAACTTTCTCCAAGAGAATAATCTTTTACAAACATAGATGATATCCCTAAATAAGTTAATAGGCACTTTCGTGTTTCGTAAATATTTAAAGGTGTAAGTTCTTTTTTGAAATCTTCATATCTTAATGGTAATAGTTCTTTATAAGCCTTTTCATATTCCTTTCGCCTATAATAAAGTTCTCCAAGGGTAAAGGCAACCAATGTGTTTCCAGGATATAATCTTTTACTTTGTTCTAAGATTGAGAGTGATTCGTTTTCTCTACCCATATTATAGAGGATAACTGCCTTATCAACAAAACCTAATTTTACAATATCGTATGCCATAAAATTAGGGTTAACCATAGCAATTGCTAACATTTTATCCAAATGAGCAATAGCCTCTTCATTCCTACCGAGACCTTTAAGTGACCTTGAAAGAAAAAAATGGGTATTCAAATTATCAGGTTTTTCTTTTAGTTCAAGCTCAAGCATAAAGATATTTCTTTTAATCTTTTCTAATATAGATTCATTAGTTTCATATCCATAATGAAACAATGGAACATCGCATATTGTTAATGATATACCCTTTTTTTGTAACTCATAAATTACCTGCTCATGAACCCTTCCTTCAAAAAAAACCCCCTTTCTATTGGGAAATAATCTTAATTGGATTGCTTCGCTTCCTGTACCATCTTTATGGACATTTATTAGTTTTAAAAATACACCGCTGCCTTTATAGTTCTTTAAGTGCATTTTTATGCTGTCATGGTATTCTTTTTTAATCTCATCATCTCCATCAAGCCATAAGATATAGTCGCATGTAGCATGTTTTAGGGATTCATTTCTTGCAGCAGAGAAATCATCGCACCATTCGAAAAAATAGACCTTTGCACCAAAAGATTTGGCAATCTCTACGGTTTTGTCTGTTGAACCTGTATCTACAACGATTATCTCATCTGCAAGCCCCTTAATAGAACCCAGTGCCCTGGGCAGACTTTCCTCTTCGTTTTTTACTATCATACAAACAGAGATGGTTGGTGTATTATTTATATAAGTTTTTTGAGCACGAATTGATTTCTTTTGCTTTTTCTTCTTTCCCATTTTTTATGAAAGTGACCCCTTATTTCTCTTTTATGGCAAAGGGAACAGAAACGCCGTAGCCCTCATTCTGGAGCACTACCTGGATAAATCTACCTTTTGTGGTATTGACAATAATAGGCGAGCGAAGATTCACATAAAGGGTCTTATTATCTGGTCGCACAATGCATAAGACAGCTATTGTCTCCTCCACATCAGGCTTCCCTGACCTGCCTATAAGTTCTTCTGCCACCTGGTCATCTATGTCAAAGTTATAATCATCAAGAATAAAATAAGGATTTACCACAATAAAGGAGACAGGCTGGTCAATACACTGAAGCACTCTAAATGGTGACTCCTCTCCAAAAGGGGCATCAAAGATATAATCACCAAGCTCCTCAAAGCCTATTATCTTTCCTTTAAGTCTCATCTCGCCCACTTGCTTCACCGATAACCTTTTTAATCTTCTCAAGATTATCTATAGCAGATAATCTATTTGCATCTTCTATCTCGCTTAAAAGCTCTTCTCGCAGGATTGTATATCCCTTTGGCGCCTCAATACCTATCCTTACCTTTCCTTTTTCTGTATCTATGAGGAATAACCTTATGTTGCCATCCCTGCCTTTTATGATTATGCCTTCATTCTTCTTTCTTGTAAGGACGAGCATTAGCCCTCTTATTGGAGATAGTTAAGGACCGAGAGGTTCTGTATCTTAGCCATACTATAAAGCATTGCCTCATAGGCAGTTGATAGGGCATTAAACTCTGTTACTGCCTGGGCAATATCTACATCCATCATCTGCGACAAAGACCCATCTATGTCAAGGTTTCTTGTATCCTTATATTCTATATAGCTTTGTATCTTGGACACATAGGTGCCTACATGGGAAATGTTTGCCTGTGTTTTACTCAATGCTGCCTCTAAATCATCCAGTGATTTGGCGATCTTTGATTGGTCGTTTGCCTCAAGGCCATCTTTTAGTTTCTTGAGTCCATCAAATATATTATTGTCAGAGATAAAAACTTTATAGCCTGATATACCTGATGCCTCTTTTGTCCCTTTATCAACATATACGGAAGAGACATTCTCAGAACCGTTGAATGTGACAGCATAGTCGCTCTCCAGGGTAAAAGGAACTACACCTGCCTTTTCGCCGCCGAATATGTAACTATTGCCTATTTTGGTATTTCCGATGGTTACGAGTTGCTCTATTATACCCTTTATCTCCTCTGCCGATGATTTTCTTGTTTTGTCATCCATTGTGCTCGATGCCTGAGTTATGGCTATCTCTTTTGCCTTTGTAAGGAGGTCATGGATACTTGTTATGCCTGTATCATAGAAACCACCCAGTGTCTTGAGCCTTTCAAGGTTTCTTATATACTGATTGTTCATATTCTTTTCTGCCTCAAGCCCAATACCAGAGGAGGCAGAGACCGGGTCATCAGAAGGTGTGGTTATCCTCTTTCCTGATGCAATCTTATTCTGGGTAGTATCTATTTGTTGTTTTATCCTTGCAAGGTTTTTATTGAGAATTGCGTATTTTAAACTATCTGTAATCCTCATTATACAGCCCTCAGTATACTCTGGAATAGTTCATCTGCCACTGTGAAAAGCCTTGATGCTGCCTGAAATGCATACTGAAACTTTATGAGATTTGCCATCTCTTCGTCAAGGGAAACACCAGACACGCTCTCTCTCTGTTTCTCCATAATCTGCATGGTATCTTCACTATATTCGAGAAAGTTTTTAGCGCTCTTTGTTAGCTGTCCTATCCTGTTTGTGATAGATGATGTAAATTCCACTATATTGGACTTTCCGCCTTCAAGGATATTCTGGTCTATGAGAGAGGCAATATTCAGGGCAGTCCCATTTCCTATGGGTTTTCTTTTTTCTGTATCTATCTTAGACGCTGCAGCTATATTTTTTATATCTGCCTTTATCTCATCGGATACAGCCATATCTTTTGCAAAATTGCCTGTTATCTCTTTAAAGAAGGCTATGTTGTCCGGGTCGGTGCTGGAGGTATTATGGTTTAATGTATATCCATTTTTATGGACAGTATTTACCTCTTTGATAATCGCCTTGGCAAGCTCATCTATATATGCTATGAAATCATTTATCTGACCATCACGCATCTCTATGAGGCCACGGGTCTTACCGCCTGTTATATTGCTTGTTATATCTGTTATGTTTCCCGATGCATCCTTCCATCCCACATTATAAAAACCTGTAGTCTCATCATCCATCACAGTAAGCTGCCATGATTGGCCTCCATCAACAAGGGGTTTGCCTTTGGAGGTTAGTATGGTGACCCTTCCGAAACCATCCTCAAAATAGTTTATATCCAATTTTCCAGCCAGTTCTTTAATATACTCTGTCCTTTTGTTTAGATAGTCGTTTGCCTCGCTTGTAGAGGTAGAACCCTCAAATATCATCTTATTGAGGTCTGATATAGCAGAGGTAATATTGTTTATGTCGTCTATCTCAAGTTTGAGTTTGTTGTTTAGTTCTATTTGAATGTTTTTTAGACCATTATATATGTTATTTATAGACCTGCTCATGTTTGTGGCAGCAGCAAGTATTCCTTCTCTTACAGCAGTGCTTTCAGGGTCTGCAGATAATTCCTGCCATGAATTGAAAAATTCTGTTATGCTTGAAGTGAGTTTGTTGCTGTCTTCATTGAGTATACCCTCTATCCTCTCAAAATACTGACTGTATATGGTCTGTTCCTGAAACTCACTGTTTTTTCCGGCAAGCTGTTTTTCAAGATATCTGTCATAATATCTTATTACACTGTCAACCTTGGCACCATTACCGATAAGTATGCCCCCCACAAATGATGCACTTTCTTCCTCAAATACAGGTGCCTGCCTTGCATAACCCTTTGTGTTTACATTGGAGATGTTGTGAGATGTCACCTGAATTGCCATCTGGCTTGCTGAAAGGGCATTTTTGGCAATGTTTAATATGGACGAGATACTCATAACTATATCTCTCTTGGTGGAAACACAGAAAGCCTTGCCTTCTTGTTGGTATAGGAGGCTTTGTTAACAAAGTCAACTATATTGTCTATAGAGGTTTTTACAAAATCCACCGAAAATGACAAAAGATTTATATTCTTTCCAAGGGCAATATTTATTTCACCCATTATCTCCTTTGTTTGTTCCCATATGTGAGCCCATTTCTCATCTTTAAATATCACATCAGGGTCAGGGGTTTCTTTTATGAGCTTTTCCTTTTCTGCTTCAAGAAACTCAATCTTTTTTAGGAGTTCCTCTTTTTTGTTGTTACCCCTTATTATGCCGTCAATAGAAAAAGATATAATGGCGTCCCTCTCCTCTTTTAATGTCCTATGAAAATCTCTAAGGACACTTAATTCTTTTTGGGCTATATCAAAAACAATATGTTTCATAATAGTCTTTTAGGATCTTTTATAAAATCGTATCCAGTATATTGCTCTTCAATAGGCTCTTGGCTATGAGTTCACCCTTTACATTATAGGTCTCTGATTTTATCGCCTCTCTTATCTTCTCCACCTTATCCTGCCTTACTTCAGGTATTGCCTTTGTCTTTTGAACGAGTTTTTCTACTTCCTGGCTCTTCTTTGAAAGCTCCACCTTGTCTGCTGTTTCTCCTGTGGTTTTTCCATGGGTGGCAGTTCCTTTAGCAGGTTTATTCTCCACAGACTTTACAATTGTCTCAAGGGCATTTGACTGGTTTGTATTGGTTATCTTCATGGTAGTCCTCCTTTTTTACTTACCAGTATTATCGCCCTTTTCTTTCAAAACTTTAATATTTTTTTCCATATGTTCTGCAATCATCTCTTTTATGCCTATACCTTTTTTTGACATATAGTCGCCTAATTTTTCATACATGACAGACATATATGTCTGTTTCATAAAGTTCTTGCCTGAACTGTTTGTTGTCTTATCCATCTCTTTAAGCAGCATGTATATGAAAAAAGACTCAAAGTCCTGGGCAATCTTCTCTACATTTGGTGCACCTTTGCTGTCATGATTTTTCAGGATACGAGAAGTATAAAAACTGGCTGGTGGGGTCTGTAAATTTACCATTGCCCCTGCCTTTATTCCATCACTCATTTTATACCTCCTCACTAATCTTTTATTTGACTCATATTTAATAATGCAAACATCATGCCAGAATCCATCATTATATGATCTCCAGTTCTGCATGGAGTGCACCTGCAGCCTTTATGGTCTGTAGTATAGATATCATTTCCCTTGTGGATACACCTACAGCATTTAAGGCATTTACAAGCTCCCTGATGGTCACGTCACCTTCCACAACAAAGAGCTTTCCCTTATCCTCCTCTGCCCTAATCTTTGTATCAGGGGTTACTACTGTCTGGGCAGTTGGTGGGGCAAATGGTAAAGGCTGGCTTACCTTTTGATCTTCCTTAATCATGACGCTTATGTTTCCCTGAGATATGGCAACTGTTGATATCCTCACATTTTCACCTATCACTATAGTACCTGTCTTTTCATCTACCACAATCTTTGCCAGCATATCAGGCTTTACATCCATATTTTCTATGACGGATAGAAATTTTACAGGATTTTCCTTCATATCGTCGGGGATCTTCACATGGACTGTGCCGCCATCCTTGGCATAAGAGATGCCGTTATAGAGGGAATTTATACGCTCCTCTATCCTTCTGGCAGTTGTAAAATCAGGCATCTTAAGGGATATTACTATGGATTCAGTCTTTACAAACTCATAGCCTATCTCTCTTTCTATGGTGGCACCATTGGGTATCCTTCCAGCAGTAGGATGGTTTTTCTGCATAGTAGCCCCTGCACCCCCGGCACTAAAACCGCCTACTAAAAGAGGACCCTGGGCTACTGCATATACCTCACCGTCTGCGCCCTTTAAGGGTGTCAAGAGCAAGACGCCGCCTGTAAGGCTTGTAGCATCACCGATAGACGATACAGTTACATCTATGGTATTGCCGATCTTACTAAAAGGCGGAAGATTTGCCGTCACAACGACTGCGGCAATATTTTTTACCTTCGTGGCATTAGGATCAACCTTGATCCCCATCTTCTCCAGCATATTGGCAAGAGACTGGGTGGTAAATATGGTATTTGCCTTATCCCCTGTGCCGTTTAAACCTATAACAAGACCGTATCCTATAAGCTGGTTTGACCTTACCCCATCTATATAACCCAATTCTTTTATCCTTGCTCCATGGGAATTGTTGGGGATTGACATAAAGACCGCCAAAAAAATGACATATAATATTAAATAACAAAACCTGCTACTTTTAATTTTTAATCTTTCTAACAGATTCTCTATCTTTTTATTACACATGGCACGCCTCTCCATTTTTTACCTTAAAATGGCCAGAAGAGATCAAGAAGTCTCGCAAACCAGCCTGGTGACTGTTTCTCAGAGATGACACCAACTCCGGCAAGAATTATCTTTGCATCTGCCACCTGTGTAGAATATACTGAATTGTCTGCTGCAATATCCTTAGGCCTTATAATGCCCTGCAACAACATCTCCTTACGCTCATTATTAAGGGTGATCTCCCTTTTTCCTTCTACGGCAAGATTTCCATTTGGCATAACCTCTACTACCTTGGCTGAAAGGGTTGCCATAATAGAGCCGTCTCTGACGGTTTCACCTTCGCCCTTGAAATCATTCTTTGTAGTGGCTGTCACAAGTTTATCAGGACTTATAAAACCCCTGCCTCCTTGATTATATTCCATACCAAGAAAATTAGGTATCCCAAGGTTTACATTTGCCCCTGACCTCTTAAGGTCTGTTGTTGCCTTTTCATTGGATTTTGTTGATTCCACTATCTTTATAGTAAGAATATCACCTATCCTTGCTGCCCTGCCATCTGCAAAGAAATTATTTGTGCCTCTCTCGCCTGGCCAGATTGTCCCTGTATTGTTCTTACTTACCTTTTTCTGGGGCTCTGAGTGTTTAAAGGTATCGTCTATATAGAACTCCTCTCCCTTTATACGGCTTGTATAGTTTGTGGTATTGCATCCCCATAAAATCAATATACTGAAAACACACAAAATTGATAGAAGGCTATCTATAATAACTTTAAATCTGAATGAATAACATGTTTTATGAGATAGACGATTCATATCTGTCTCCTTTACATCTCCACATTTACTATGCCGCTTCCTGTTACCTTTCCAAGGATCTCTTTCTGGGAGGTCAAATTTTTGACCCTTATGAAGTCTCCTATCCTTCCCCTGTCTATTGCCCTGCCTTTTGCCTTAACTACAAGCTTCTTATGCTCTATAACTATGCTTACTATCTCATTCCTTTTTATAACGAAATAGTCCTCCATCACATCTTTTGTGAGGGCTGTCCCTGCATTCAAATCTCTCTTTAGTTGTTTTCCCACAATATCTTCCACCTCTGAGGGATATGCTTTTTTGTCTTCATTAAAGATTATCTCTTTAGAAACAATCTTATCCTCTGTGATGATTTCTCCTCTTTTCATAGCCTCTTTTAATACATAAATCCTCTTTTTGTGCATAGCCTTGAAGGCAACAAATACATTTTTTGCCTGGCCCCTCTTATCAACTACTTCTACAGAGCATATACCATAGCCATTGGAATCAGGAAGCCTTGAAAAATTTACGCTTCTTATCTTCAAGCTCTCATCTTTTAGAATAGATGGTTGGTTGTTTAATTGAATGTGAATGCCATCTTGCTCACCATAATAGCTACTTATAAAATCATTAAGCCTCTTTTCTATTGATGTATATCTTTCGCTACACAAACCATTTGGAGAAAAAAACAAAAATAATGTTAGAATAGTAAAAAATAAAAGCCCGTTGAGCCTCCCCCTCTCACCACTGAAGTGGTTATATATCTTGAAAATTATCTGTCCCATCATCCCTACCTTCTCACATTATTGGCCATTTGTAGCATCTCGTCTGCGGCCTGAATCGCCTTTGAGTTCACTTCGTATGCGCGCTGGCCGACAATGAGATTGATCATTTCCTGCATGACATTCACATTGGACATCTCAAGAAAGCCTTGAAGGAGTGTGCCTCTACCGTCTTCACCTGGTTTTCCTGTAATAGGAGAACCGCTTGCATCTGTCTCCATATAAAGACTCTTGCCCATGGATTTTAACCCTGATGGGTTTGGAAACATTGCCAGTTCTATTGTACCGAGTTGCTGAGGCTCTGACTGATTTGCAATCTTTGCAGATACTGTCCCATTAGGTCTTATGGAGATAGATATGGTATTATTAGGTATGGTTATGCTGGGCTCTAAGGCATATCCATCAGAGGTCACTATCTTTCCATCTGAATCCCTCTTTAAAGAACATGACCTTGTATAACCCTTTTCACCAGTAGGCATTATAACCGTCAAAAAACCATTGCCTTCTATGGCAATATCCAGTTCGTTCTGTGTCTCTTGAAAATCGCCCTGCATAAACACCTTCTGGACAGCTGCAAGCATAGCCCCATGACCTATCTCTATCCCTGTGGGAACCTGATTGCCTTCTCCTGTCTTGATGCCCTGAAGCCTAAGGGTCTGATACATAAGGTCCTGGAAGTCTGCCCTGCTCCTTTTAAACCCATTGGTATTCACATTGGCTATATTATTGGCTATAATGTCCAGGTTCACCTGCTGGACATTCATACCTGTTCCGGCAGTCCATAATGCCCTTATCATATTTACCTCCTACATCCTGCCTAAATTTATTAATTTACTCATCATCTCACTGAAAAACTGATCGACCTTTGTATAAGATTCGTATGCCCTGAGTGTAGACATCATCTCTATCATCTCTTTTATGACATCCACATTAGATGCTTCATAAAAACCCTGTTTAAGTAAGTATTTTTCAGGTGTTTTTTCCACTGCCTGCACATCTTCATTAACAAAAAGGCTTCTTCCATAGTTTTTCAATTTGGTCTTGTCTTCAAAGGTAACTATCCTTATCTTGTTTGAATATTTTTTATCCACATATATTGTCCCGTCTGACTCTATCTTTATATCACTTCCATCTATTGTAATCTCTCCACCTTCTCCCATAACAATATTTCCATCCATGGTGACGAGTTTCTTTTCATTATTCAACGTAAATTGACCATTCCTTGTATACATATTCTTACCATTCAAGGTCACAACAAAAAATCCATCACCCTCTATGCCTACATCAAGATTATTTCCGCTCTCCACCATGGCTGCCTCGGCAAAATTGATATAAGAACTAAGTGTGTAACTGCTGGTGCTGTCTGGTTGCTGAACTGTTGTCTCGCCTTTTGAACCTATTAGGTCATCCATCATTTTAAATACAGGACGGGATGCCTTGTAGCCTGGTGTAAGACTGTTGGAAATATTATTGGCCACCATCTCCATCCTTCTCTCTGTCACTGCCTTACCAGTCAATGTCCTGTATATCCCCTTTAACATATCTGCCTCAATTAAAATATATGCAATACATGTGCCGAAACAGAGGTTTAGTTTATGATGAATTGTGGGCTATGGATTAAGTGTGATAGTGCTGAGGTCTCGTTTCTTGTCTTTCTCTCCATTTTTGTTTATCCCTCACAGAGCCCGCAAAAAGCAGTAAACAGTGGTCGGTGAATTGTGGTTGGTTTAAAAAACCTTTAATTTCAAGCAATGCCATGGATGCAATAAATTTTTATACTTTATATATTGAAGCTCGAAACCTTGGGGGAAGGCAAACTCAATGGGAAAAATTTTCCTATCTGGGTATTTTTTTCATGCTGTAATATCTATTGATATGTGACCGTCTATCTCCTGTTTTTTTATACTGGTCTCTTGTCTATTCTGTGGCTCTCTTGTGGGATTTTTTTGATTCTGTTTATTCTGCTTATTTTTACGGTCTTCATTGATTTGTCTTTTAAGCTGTAATTGTTCCTTAGAAATAGAGAGCTTTTTGTCAAGTCCCTTTATCTGGGAAAGGAGATTTATATCAAACAATTCTTTCATATTATTCTTTTATAGCAACTATTGTGCCGTATCTAATTTTATTATATGCTATCCTTATTAATTAATCTCTATACTCTCTATGGTTCTATGCTCTGCCGGAGTAAATATCTTCTTTAGTTCCAAGAGAATAAGAAGCCTGTCCTCAAGTTTACCTACACCCTCTATAAATTCAGATTCTATACCCCTTATTATGGAAGGGGGTGGCTCTATTGTATTTCTCGGTATCCTCAAGACCTCAGATACTGAGTCTACAACAAAACCGAGGACAATGCCTTCCAGTTCTATGACAATAATCCTTGTAGCCTTATCATATTCCTTACTGGGAAAACCGAGTTTTTTCCTTAGATCTACTATGGGAATAATTTTCCCCCTCAGGTTTATAACGCCTTCTATAAAATCCGGGGCATTTGGTATCCTTGTTATATTCATCATCCTGTTTATCTCTTGCACCTTGAGTATATCCACCCCAAACTCATCGTTTTCCAGTTTAAAAGTAACAAGCTGAAGTATAGTATCTTCATTCATGATATCCATCCTCCTAAAAAAATTTATCGTATTATTTCAGAATTACTTAAATATTTTTGTAAAATTTGTATTAGATTTTAAAATTAACAGCAAACTCTTTTTTGAGTTCTCATACTGCATATCTATATTCCTGGGCCTCTTCACTCCTCCTGCTTATCTTTTCCATATATCTACTGCTTATCATGGCAGGTATATCAAGGATAAGTATGACTTTTCCATCGCCTCTTATGGATGCACCACCAATACCTTTTATATTACCCATGAATTCTCCAAGTGATTTTATAACAATCTCCTCCTGGCCTACCACTGATTTAACCTTTATTCCAAGGGTCTTATCTCCGATCTTGCATATAACAAGATACCTATCTGCCCTATCTTCCTTAAGTGACATGAGATGGGAAACATCAAGTATAGGCACGATCTCGTTTCTCAGCATCAAAACCTCGTTCTTATCAACCGATTTGATTGCCTCTTTTTTAAGCTTTACAAGCTCAATAACATTGTTAAGGGGTATTGCATAGAGTTCATTACCTATCTCTACTATTAATGCACCCATAATCGCCAGGGTCAAAGGCAACTTTATAGAAATCTTTGTCCACTGATTCTTTTTTGAATCTATATAAACCTGTCCGTTCATCCTTTCTATATTTGTCTTTACCACATCCATTCCCACGCCTCTTCCGGATACATTGCTTATCTTTTTTGCCGTGCTTAGTCCTGGTATAAATATGAGGCTCATGGCATCCTTTTCCGTCATATCAGCAAGCTCTGCCTCGGACATAATGCCCTTTTCCAAGACCTTTCTCTTCAAGGCTTCAACATCAATTCCCTTGCCGTCATCAATGATATCTATAACCACATTATTTCCTTCATTATATGCATTGATTGTTAAAGTCCCTTTATCTTGTTTGCCTTTTTTCTCCTCTCTTCAGAAGTCTCAATGCCGTGATCCACAGAATTCCTTATGATGTGGATAAGAGGATCGTGGAGGGATTCTATTAGTGACCGATCTAATTCTGTTTCTTCGCCTGTTATCTTAAGTTCAATATCTTTGTTAAACGAGTTGCATAGGTCACGGACAAGCCTTGGGACTTTGTTAAAAAGCTTGCTTAATGGCACAAGCCTTGCCTTCATTATAGAAAGCTGGAGTTCATTCGTTATTACCTCTATATAGTTTGTGACCTCTTCAAGGCTGTCAATGGTGGTATTCTTGGCATCCCTTTTTACTATGTTTTTTACCATATTTAGCCTGTTCTTTCCCAGGACAAGCTCTCCCACAAGGTTCATCATCTCATCAAGTTTTTTTACATCTATCCTTACTGTTTGATCTTCCTTTTTTGTCTTCTGTTTTGTCAATATATTTTCAAGCTGTTTCTCTGTGATGAGTTTTTGCTCCACTATGATCTCGCCAAGTTTTTTATTTTCCTCTTTCTGTTTCTCTAAGACATTATCGAGTTCCTGTTTTGTTATAATATTTTCCTCAACAAGGATCTCTCCCAACTTCTTTTTATCAGGATTGCTCAGACTCTCAAGCTTATCAAGGATAGAGGTTGTATTCTGCTTCTCTGTATAGTCTGTTTTTATGTCTTCTATGAGAAGTCTCATAATGTCCATTGCCTCAAGGAGGGCATCGGCTATATTTTTATTTATTCTAAGTTCCCCTTTTCTCACCATACCCAAAAGGTCTTCTGACTTATGGGCAAGGTTCGAGAGGGCCTGAAATCCAAGAAAGCTTGACGTGCCCTTGATGGTATGAACAGCCCTAAATATGCTATTTATGATCTCTTCATCCTGACTGTTTTCTATGGCAACAATGTCCTGGATGGCATTTTCTAACAGTTCAGTTGTCTCTACTACAAAATCATTAATTATCTCACGCATTTCTTCGTTTTCTAAGGCTGAATTACTCATTTTTTACCCCCATTAAAAGACTTTCTACCTTATACAATAAGATATTCGGTTGTATTGGCTTGTTCAGAAACAGATTAACCCCCGCCTCAAGGGCAGCTTTCCTGAGGTTTTCATCCTTTGTTGTGGTAAGCATAATAATCGGTGTATCAAGGTGATAATAATTGTTTCTAAGGCTCCTTACAAGCTCTATCCCGTCCATATTGGGCATATTCAAATCCGCTATCACCAGATCTACCTTTGTTTCTATAAGTTTTTCCAGAGCATCCATGCCGTCCTCTGCTTCTGTGATATGATAATCCTTTTTTCTCAGTATGTAATTAATAAGTTTTCTTATTGTTGATGAATCATCAACAACCATAATCCTCTTCATATTCTACCCCTTCTGATAGGCAATAGCGCCTGGAAACATTATAGGTTTAAAGGCACGTGATATATTATGCAATGACTCTGCATGACCGATTGTTAGAAACCCCCCTGGCTTTAACGATTCATATAGGTTATCTATAACCTTTTTCTTTGCTTTTTCATCAAAATAGATAAGGACATTCCGGCAAAATATTATATCCATATATCTAAATTTCTTATAGGCATTAATGTCTATAAGGTTCATATGTTCAAATTTCACAAATCTTTTAATATTTTCATTGATTGCATAATTATCACCCTTTTGGACAAAATATTTTCTTGTTATGTTGCCATCCATATTTCTCACGCTATAAGGGCCATAGACACCTTTTTTTGCAGATTCAAGAACCCTATGGCTTATATCTGTTGCATAGATAATAAAGGGTATATTCTTTCTTGTTAATTCTATCATTTCAAGTAACATAATGGCAAGGGTATAAGGTTCCTCTCCAGTGGAACATGCAGCACTCCATATCTTAATAGGTGATGCAATAGGATTGTTATTGTTATTGAAATAATTTTTTTGAAGTATTATTTTGAGGGCATCGAGCTGGGGCGGGTTCCTGAAAAAACTCGTCTCATTTGTTGTGACCACATCAAGGAGATTGATAAGCTCTTTTTTTGAATCTTCATTACCGTATTTGAGGAAAAAATAATAGTCATCATAACTCATAAACCCCAGTTCATTTAATCTGTTGGAAAGCCTGCTTTCAAGGAGATACATCTTGTTTTCTGCAAAGAATATGCCTGTTTTTTCATATATAAAATCTCTAAGTGGTAAGAATTCTTCCCTTGTCATATGATAACCTTATCCTTATATCTCACCGAAACTATCAAGCACACTCTCTGCAGCAACCCTTATGTCATCATCATTACTACTTAAATATGGCTTTATAAAGTCCATTGCCCTCTTGTCATTAAGACTTGCAAGCGCTTTAAGGCTCCCTATCTTTATAATATTATTTTCATCTTCAAGCCCCTTTACAAGGACATGAAAAAGCCCTCTATCTTCCAAGGCACCCAGGGCAAGGAGGGCATAATATCGAGTCCAGAGTTCGTTTCTGCTATTAGAAAATATATCGACAAGCCTGTCTTTGAATGTGTGGAGTTTCCTGTCCTTTATGACCTTTAATGCCTCATGTGGGACATTATTATCCTTAAAGAGACCATCAAATAGTTCCATATAACTACCATTATCAAGAAAACGTCCCATTACATTTATTGCTCCCTTCCTGACCATATTATCGCTGTCATTCAAGAGCGCTTTAATAAATGGATAATTGTCGTCCTGATTTAAAAAAGGCGCTATAGAGATATACAATCTCTTGTCTTCAACTGAACCCTTAATGACAAAATCTTCTACAAGTTTTATAAAGGTATCATGATCAAGTTTTAAAAGTGCCCTTAGTGCCTTTTGCCTCATATCAGGATAGCCTTTCTTTGCTATTTCTATAACCCTGTCTTTGAATTCATGGGCACCCATCATGCCTATTGCAAAAACAGCATCGCCCCTTATGTGACCATCATGGTCATCTATTGCCTCCCTCAATATTGAATAACCACCTCCCTTTACTATGGAGCACAGATTCCTTGTAATCTCTCTCTTGATATCTATGTTTGATTTCACAAATATATCGTATAGAAGACCTTCATCAATCTTAACCTGAGCCATACCGCATGCCTTTAAAAAAGGTAGTATACAATCCTCTTCTTTTTTCAGGAAATCCCCTATATGTCCTGACCAGACATCTGATAACCCGATAAAAAGGGACAATGCCTCCTGATAATCATCACTATCAGGGCTTATGTATTTAAATGAGTCAAGTATTACCTCACAAGCAAGGAGGTTTCTGAAACAGGAAATAAGCTTCAGTGTCTTGATAGACTTTTTATTATCTGACTCTGCCAGAAGCAGAAGGTATTCAAAGAGTTCATTACCCATCTTTTTTTGCACAGAAAAAAATATCTCTTCATCTTCTCTCTCAAGGATAACCTTTATATATTCACCCCTTTTCCCCTTATCCCATTTTTTTAAGACATCTATAACCCTGTCGAGAATACCTATGTCCTTTAAATCTATTAATGCCTCGCATGCCATGAGAGAGACCATGTCATTACCTTCTTTAAAAATTTCAAATAAAGGTTCAATCACCTTATTGCCACCTATCCTACCGAGGCTCTGAACCGCTGAAAACCCAACCCATTCATCATCCTTGAGGGCATCGAAAAGGGCATCTATGGCAGATTCATCGCCAATCTCACCCAGGGCAACACAGGCAAGATTCCTTACATTTACCTTTTCATCCTTTAATTTTTCCACAAGATAAGGGACAGCTTTTTTCTCCTTCATCCCCCCTAAAATCTCACAGGCATAGATCTGGATATCTTCATCAGGGTCATTTAAGAGTTTGAGGACAGTTTCCATATTATAGTTTCCTATCTTTTTGAGGATATCTACAGCAAACATTCGGATAACTGTCTCACCGACATATAACAATTCAGTCACCATCTCAACTATCTCTTTTGATGGATTGGCGATTACCTGCTCCATAGCCCTTTCTTTTTCAAGACTATTGCCCTTTATTAACGCCTCTTTTAATTTCAACAGTTTTTTATACCCTGAATTCATCTTTTTATTCACCATATGGGCCTCATAAAATTTTTATTATCTCTTCTGGAATCTTATCTATGGGCAGGACAGCATCGGCCAGATTAGCATTGACCACTGCCCTGGGCATGCCATATACAACACATGTCTCCTCATTTTGGGCAATTACATAACCTTTTTTTGTTTTTATCTCCCTTACTCCTGCAAGACCGTCATTACCCATACCTGTAAGTATTACACTAAGGGTTCCTTCACCGTAAACATGGGCAGTGGAACCAAAAAGCAAATCCACAGAGGGTCTATATATATATTTTGGGTCGTTAGAAAACTCCACTGATACTTCTGTGCCCTTACGTTTTATAGACATATGATAGTCTCCTGGCGCTATAAATGCAGTGCCAGATTTAAGTCTCTCGCCTTCTTCTGCCTCCTTTACCTCTATCTGTGAAGCATTGTTTAATCTCTGGGCAAATGATTTAGTAAATAATCGGGGCATATGTTGGGCAATGACCACGGGGACAGGGAAATCCTTTGGCAGAGAAGACAAAATATGTTCTACAGCAGGTGGCCCTCCTGTAGATGCCCCAAGGGCAAGGATACTGTATTTAGTCCTTTTAATGGGAGTAGTGGCTACATGGCTCTTTGAAGGAATAAATCTCCTTCTGGCATAAAGCGATTTTTTTTTAGCCACTGTCTTTACCTTATAAACAAGCTCGTTCTCTTTATTGATAATATTGATGGAAAAATTGGAGAAGTCCTTGGCAATAAAATCAGCAGCGCCTATGTTTAATGCCTCAAGGGTAACCTCTGCTCCTTCTTGCGTCAAGGCACTGAACATTATTACAGGAACAGGATTTTTTTCCATGATGTATTTGAGTGCCTCTAACCCGTTCATAACAGGCATCTCTATATCCATAGTCATTACATCAGGCTTAAGGACCTCTAATTTTTCTATGGCCTCTTTGCCATTTTTTGCATTCCCCACCACCTCTATCTCACTATCACTTTCCAGCATCTTGGTGATCACGCCCCTCATAAATGCCGAGTCATCTGTAACCAGGACTTTAATCTTTTCACTCATCCTCATTTCCTCTGAAAATATTTTCCAATCCTTTTAAAGAACTGTAAATCTTGCTGAAAAGCTCCATCTCCTCTTTGGGATTCAAAGGATATCTAAATAGATTTATTTGTTCTACAAAGTTCTTATGGGCAAGCATAAAATCTATGAAGCTATCTGTATTTCTTTTGGTGATTATCTGTTTTGAAAGTTCATTTCCAAGATATACACACACTGCATTCTCTTTGTCTTCATCAGCCTGCTCAGGGCAATGATGATATCGGATACTGTTTGTTATGGATTTGGGGATATTCCATAGATCAAGAAGCATTGCCCCAATAACACCATGATCAAAGGAAAAAATCTCTTTCTCTGCATCGAGTCTCGATAAACCCTTTTCATTCATCAAAAATAATATCTTTCCCCATTCTTCCTGGAAGAAACGATATATAATGATCATGCCTATATCATGGATTATACCAGCTATATACACTTCATTAGGGTTACCCAACAAGGTTATTGAACTAATATCCCTGGCAATAACCCCGCATAAAGTGGAATGACTAAAGAAACTTTTGATATCTATTATTTTGTCACCCCTTTCTGTCAGGGTGAGAAAAGGCATCTGGAGTATTATATGGGTTAGGTGCTCATAACCGATCATAGCAATGGCATGTTCTATAGATGTGATCTTCCTTGCGCCTCCTCTATTGAAAAATGCGCTCCCTGCCACCCTCAATACTTCGCCGATCATGGATGCATCCATATGCTTTGCAATATCAGATGCAGAACTCATAGGGTCATCTATTATTTTCAAGACATCGCTTACAATATTTGGAAATGTAGGCAATAAATCTACATTTTTTAATCTCTCTATAATATTCCCTTCAAAGTCCATAGTTTTCCGTTTATATATTATCGATCACCAAAAGTCAAAACTTTAGTATCAGGTTTGTTTTTTTATCTTTGCCCTTAAATTTAATATTGCCTGTGAGTGTATCTGACAGACCCTTGCCTCTGTTATGCCAAGAACCGATGCAATCTCCTTCATGTTCAAGTCTTCATAATAGTAAAGGCTTAGGACAAGCCTCTGCTTCTCCGGCAACCTATCGATCTCTCCTGCCAATAGATTTTCTATCTCTCTGAATTCTGCAAATTCAGCAGGGTTTTCACTCTCTTCTATAACATACCTCATCATCTTTTCCTTATCTTCACCAACAGATTCATATAGGTCTTCTATGCTCAATACAGAAAGGTTTTTGTAATTTTTTATAAAGGTGAGGTAATCCTCAAATTCCATATCCATCTCATCGGCTATCTCCTCTTCTAAGGGATGCCTTCCAAGCCTATTTTCCAGGACCCTAATGGTCTCTTCAATCTTTTTTGCCTTAGTCCTTGCGTTTCTTGAAAACCAATCTTTTGCCCTAAGTTCATCAATCATTGCCCCTCTTATCCTGAGATAGGCAAATGTCTTTAATTGGGCACCCCTTGTGGGGTCAAATTTTTCTATGGCTTCAAGGAGACCCAAAATGCCTGCAGATATAAGATCATCGGTGGTTGTCTCATCATCAAAACCCTTGGATATCTTATATGCAAAGTGTTTTATTACAGGAAGATATTCTTCAATAAGCCTCTCTTTGTCTGTCTTTTTGGCAGCAGCATATCCTGACAATATTATCATCCTTATCTATGATAACATTTTATTGCATATCTTTAAAAGTGCCTTTGTTGCCTGTGTGTCGGGAAAATGTTCCACCCACAGTTTTTGTTTTTTTGTTGCCTGCCTTATATTGACATCCATTGGTATAAAACCCATAAAATCAAGGTATACATTCAAAAACTGATCTGATACAGATAAGAGTTTCTTGTATACGTTTAGCGCCTCTGTCTCATCCTTTGCCATATTTACTATGATATTAAAATCCTTTCTCCCTGTTTTATTAAGCAATACCTTTATTACAGCATATGAATCAGCAATACTTGCCGGGTCAGGGGTTACAATGACAATAATGCTCTGACTTATTGAATTAAAGTATACAACATTTGATGAAATCCCAGCAGGTGTATCTACCAGTAAAAAATCATACCCTGTCAATTCCTGCAATGAAAACATGAGTATATTCCTCTGCTCCTCGGTGAGGTTTGAGAGCTCCACTATCCCTGATGTAGCAGGGATTATCTTGATGCCGTAAGGGCCCTCTACTATGATCTCATTGATACCCTTCTTGCCCTCTATTAGGTCTTTTATATTGAATTTAGGTATCATTCCAAAAAAGATATCTATATTTCCCAGGGAGAGGTCTGCATCTATGATGTAGGTCGTCTCACCTTTTTTCCCCAAAACATATGCCATGTTGGTTACTATGGAGGATTTGCCCACTCCTCCTTTACCACTCGTAACAGCTACAGTCTTTCCTATTTTCTCCTCCATCTATTTCCCTCTAAAAGTATTTTATAAAAGGTATCCTTTCCAGGCATAATTATATCTGAGATACCTGTCCCTGTGGTGAAACAGCATATATTCTCACCCAATAAGATCAGGTTACTCAGGATGTGACCCAGGGTCTCTTCCTCATCGAGCCTGGTAAATACAAGGCCTTTTCTGTCTTTTTTACTGAATATCTCCAGGTAATTTTTTATCTTTTCATCCCTTGAGCCTGCAGAAAATACCACTATGGTGCTTACATCCTTGAGTCTGTCTGCTGCATCCTTTTGAAGCTCCAATATGCCAGGTATGTCTATAATCTTTTTTCTTTCATCTCTATCTATAAACGCACAGAGCCTTTCCATGTTGTCTCCATAAAAATGCTCTATAGAGTCTTTCTCATGCATACCATGATCTCCGTCACTCTTTTCTCCACGGGGATATGATACAAGCGAAAAAGGGTTGCCAAGGGCAGAAAGCATAATCTCTAACTTCTTTGCTGTTTGTGTCTTCCCTGCTCCAGGTGGGCCGAGGATTAATATATGTTTATCTATTTCAGCGAGGGCACTTATTTTTATCTTTTTCTCTATGATGTCTTTTAAAAAAAAACTCGCCTTCGATGACTGATTGGATAATTCACCGATCTCTATATATATCTCAGATATAACAGATAAGGCAAGTCTTGAGTCAAAACCGTTTTTTACTATCTTATCATAGATAAACCTCAATGGCAGAGGATAAGACTTTAACCTGTCAGTAATTATATCTGATTCAAGCTGCCCTATCTTTTCTGAAAACTGCTTGATTATATCGTCTCTTAGCTTTTCAGCCAGCCTCCTCCCTGCCTTGGAATCGAAATCATCTTTTTCTGATTCATCTTCGATTGCCACAGATATCTCACACATCTTACCGGTTTTATATTTTATATTCTCTTTGACATCTATGATAATTGTGTCAGGGCCATATTCTCTCTTCAATAAATCCATGCCTTTTTTTAGATCTTCAAAAACATATGTCTTAATTTTCATATACCTTAATGACCCCTATGGTCTGGATTCTTATCTGTGGTGGTATCTCATTGTGGGAGATGACAGTAATACCCTGTATATACCTCTCAAGGAATCTCCTTAACCTTGCCCTTAAAATAGGATGGACAAGGAGAACAGGCTGTATATTCTGGAGTATTGCCCTTTTTACCTCATTACCCAGCTTCTCAATAAAACGCTGGCTAAATGAAAGGTCAAAGGAGAAAAGCCCTCCCTGGTCACTGGTCTGCATACTGTTTATAATGGCTTCTTCTACAGTTTTTTCTAAAATAAGGATGTTTAGAACACCATCTATAAGATATGGTTTTATGATACTCCTTGCCATCCTCTGTCTTATATACTCTGTTATAACATCTGGATCCCTTGTTGAAAAGGCAATGTCTGCTGTTGCCTCAAGGATTGATACGAGGTCTCTTATGGATACCTGTTCCCTCAACAGATTCTGCAATACCTTCTGTATTATACCTATATTTACCTGTGCCTGACCGAGTTCCTCAATGACCTTTTGGTGTGTTGCACTTACTGTGTCTATAAGTTTCTGGGTCTCCTGTCTTGTTAAAAGCTCATGGGCATTATTACGGACGATCTCTGTAAGATGTGTGGCTATAATGGTGGCATGCTCCACCACAGTAAACCCTTGGGCAGCATATTTCTCCTTATCCTTTTCCCTTATCCAGATGGCATCCAGTCCAAAAACAGGTTCTTTTGTGGGTATGCCGTCGGCTATAATATTTTTTTCATCCTGTCCCATGGCAAGGACATGATTTATGAGGAGATCTCCCCTGCCAACCTCTATACCTTTTAAGAGAATGACATATTCACTGGATTTTAGCTGTAGGTTGTCCCTTAATTTCATGGGTGGAACAACTATGCCGAGCTCATAGGCGATCTGCTTTCTCATTGCCTTTATCTTGTCCAAGAGTTCTCCACCCTGTTCTGCATCCACAATGGGTATTAAGGCATAACCTATCTCGAGTTCCATGATCTCCATGGGCTGAATAAGAGATTTTTCTTCTGGCTCTTCAGGCTGTGCCACCGGAACTGAGACAATCTCTTTTTCCTGTTGTTTTTTCATAAAGTGACCCATGCCAAAGGCAGCAGAGGATAAAATAAGAAAAGGAAACATGGGTATACCTGGTACCATACCAATACAAAGTATAATAACAGAGGCGAGCATCATTGCCTTTGGCTGGGTGAACATCTGTTTTATCACGTCTTTACCGAGGTTTGACTGACTCGCTGCCCTTGTGACAATAATACCTGCTGCAGTTGATGTTAAAAGGGCTGGTATCTGGCTTACAAGCCCATCGCCTATGGTGAGTATTGTATATATGGATAAGGCATCTGTAAAAGTCATGTCCTTCTGGACAACACCTATTATCAAACCACCTATGATGTTTACAAAGATGATTATTATACCTGCTATGGCATCACCTCTAACAAACTTGCTTGCACCATCCATGGCACCGTAAAAATCTGATTCAAGCTCTATCCTTTCCCTTCTTGCCCTTGCCTCTGTGTCATTTATAAGCCCGGCGCTTAAATCAGCATCAATACTCATCTGCTTGCCCGGCATGGCATCCAGGGTAAACCTCGCTGCCACCTCTGCTACCCTGCCGGCACCCTTGGTGATGACCACAAAGTTTATTATTACAAGTATGAGGAATACAACGGCACCAACAACATAGTTGCCCCCTACAATAAAACTTCCGAATGCCTTTATTATCTTCCCTGCTGCAGCAGCACCCTCATCACCCTTTACAAGTATAATCCTTGTTGTGGCAATATTCAAAGATAGCCTGAACAAGGTTGTGATGAGTAGTATGGAAGGAAACACAGAAAAATCTAATGGTCTCTGGATATACATACCTATAAAGAGTATGAGTATGGAGAGGGATAGGCTAAGTGTCAACAGTATGTCTATCATTATACTGTTTAATGGGACAATCATTATAAATATGACAAAAACAATAGAGATGGCAACGATGACATCACTTTTTTCTTTTATGTTCGCTAACATATTTGCCATTAAATGAGTCCTATTCTGTTTTTCTGTTTATAAACATATGCAAGGAGTTCTGCCACTACCACATAGAACTTCTCTGGTATGAACTGTCCCACCTTTACAGAATAGAATAATGCCTGGGCAAGGGGCTTATTCTCCACTATAGTTACCCTATGCTCCCTTGCCACCTCTTTTATCTTCTGGGCTATAAATCCCGCACCCTTAGCAACGACCTGTGGCGCCGGCATCTTGCCTGCCTTATATGTGAGGGCTACAGCAAATGTTGTAGGGTTTGTAACCACAACATCTGCAGTCTTTACATCCTCTATCATCCTCTTTCTTGCTATCTCCCTCTGGATACTCCTTATCCTCGACTTTATCAGAGGGTTACCTTCCCTCTCCTTATACTCCTCTTTAATCTCTTGGTGGGTCATCATCAGGTCTTTTCTGTGCTGCCACCATTGGAAAAGAAAATCAAGACCTGCTATAAAAAGAAGCACAATGCTCACCTTCAGGGTTAAAATAAATGCAATTTTGCCCATATACTGGACTATAAACTGGACATCCTTACTGTGGAGGGATAGAAGTTCAGGCAATTCTTTTGTGATAATAGAATATGCCAAATAAACGAGGATTAATATCTTGAGCATTGCCTTTAAGACCTCTACCCCTGACCTCTTGGAGAACATCTTCTTAATGCCTTTTAATGGGTCTAAAACCTCTGCTTTGAATTTAAGTGCTTCAAGACTCCACATAAAACCTGTCTGGAGAAAACTACCGAGCACTGTAACGGCAATAAATAGACCGAATATAGGTAGTATTATCTTCAAGCCATTAAAAAAACCAAAATGGAGTATCTCATGAATATTATCCACATTTACATCAAGATAGATATTCCTTACATAACCTGAATATATCCTGAACATCTCTTCAAATCCCTTTGAAAGGGAGAAATAAAAAAAGATAGCACTAAAGAGTATCAAAAAACATGTGGTCAACTCCCTTGATTGGGGGACCTGGCCTTTTTTTCTGGCATCCTCAAGCCTTTTCTCAGTAGGTTGTTCAGTCTTTTCCTGAAAAGTATCTGCCATATCCTAAACCAAAAGCCTCATTATTTTGAAAAATTCAGACCCCATATTACTAAATAAGCTGGCAATAGCCGTTACAGTAACACTAAGGGAAAACGAGAGGACGAACATTGTGATGAGTATCTTGATGGGCATACCTTCTATAAATACATTTATCTGGGGGATAAGCCTTGAAAGCAGCCCCAGTGAAAGCTCTACTATAAACAGTGTCACGGTGAGGGGTGCACTTATCTTTAAGCCTATAGAGAATATCCTACCTGTTACATGGATTATGTAATTTAAAAGGTTATTGTTCAGGACAACAGAACCGAGGGGCAATTCCTTAAAGCTTGCAAATATACCCCTTATCAGGGCATGGTGGGCGTCTATAGAAAAGAATATCATTATGGTGAGGATATTTTTAAGCTGTTCTATCACCGAAGCCTGCGACATGGTTATGGGGTCCATAAAACGGGCAAAGGAAAAGCCTGTCTGAAGGGATGCTATCTCTGCTGACGCATAAACCATCATAAATAATGCCCTTATAAAAAAACTTATCGTAAGCCCGATAAATATCTCCTTTACAATAAGGACAGAAAGATAAATGGGGTTATATGCCGCATCTATTTTTATACCTCCGTGTTCAAAAACCAGATAAGCCAGTATCAGGGAAAGTCCTGCCTTGAAAGGCATAGATACTGCCCTTGTGGCGAAGATGGGCACAAGCCAAAGTATGGAAAGGATTCGAAAAAATATAAGGACAAATCTCTGGATTTCTATACCGAATTCCATACCCATTATCTCACATATGTCGGTATATTTGATATAAGGTTTATTGTGTATGTGACAATGATATTGAGCATCCAGGGGAACAGAAAAAGCACACATGCACTTATGGCAAGTATCTTAGGAACAAATACCAGGGTCATCTCGTGTATCTGGGTGGCAGCCTGAAATATGCTTATAAAAAGACCCACCACCAGAGACGCCAGTAGCACAGGCGCCATAATTACCAGGGTAGTTCTAATGAGTTCTCTAAATATCTGAACGATTAAATCATAACCCATAATTTCCTCCTTAATTTTTAAAATTTCCCCTACTTTGAGGAACAGTAAGACCCATAATCAGTAAAAACCCTTTATAAGGGAATTAACTAAGAGATTCCAGCCGTCTACAAGGACAAAGAGCATGAGTTTAAAGGGCAGGGATATATAGATAGGCGGAACCATCATCATGCCGGCAGACAAAAGCACGCTTGCTATAACTATGTCTATAACAAGAAAGGGTATGTATATGAGAAAACCTATCTGAAAAGCCCTTTTAAGCTCACTTATGGCAAAGGCAGGGACCAGTATCTTCATGGGTATCTCGCTTTCTGTTTTTGGTCTTGAAAGCCCTGCTACATTCATAAAAAGGGCAAGGTCCTTTTCTTTTGTATATTTGAGCATGAATTTATTGAGTTCTTTTGATGAATTCTCAAAAAATTCATTAAACCCCATCTTCTTTTCCATATAAGGCGTAAGGGCATTGTTATATACCTTTTCATAGGTAGGCGCCATAATGAAAAAGGTTAAAAATAGAGATAGCCCGATTACCACCTGATTAGGGGGCAATTGAGGTATACCTATTGCCTGCCTGAGAAGCGACAGGACAATCACTATCCTGGTGAATGAACTCATAAGAAGCAGCACAGCAGGGGCAAAGGCAAGTATTGTGAGCATTATTGCCACATTTATTAGGTTTCTGTTGCCCTCTACAGACATCACTGAACCCAAAAGATTTCCCCTATCATCAGATTTTGATTTTACTGCCTGCCTTGCATCTGCCACAAAGGGGACTAAAACAAGGGTTAGGATTATCCCTATTATAAGAAATATCTTCATTCTTCTTTTTCCTTTGTCTTTTTCCATCTCAAAAGGGGTCTTACATCCTTTTCACCTATGCCGAGGACAAGGACAAATTCATCTACCTCCACAATAGAGATGGATTTTTTTGCACCGAGATATAAGGTATCCACCCTTCTTAGATTATAAGGTGACTTGCCTCTTTTAACGTTGAATCTCAATTTTTCACTATATCTGTATAAAAGGATCATTCCGAATATGATACAGAGGAGTATGAAAATAACCTTTACTATATCAAAATATGCTGCCATTATCCCAACTTCTGAACCCTTTCCTTGGGAGTTATAATCTCTGTTATCCTTACCCCAAGCCTCTCGTTCACCACCACCATATCGCCCTTACCGAGAAGTCTATCGTTTACATAGATGTCCACAGACTCACCTGCCACCTTATCTAATTCTATTGTGGAACCCTTTGACAGGGAAAGGAGTTCACCTATTACCAACCTTGTCCTGCCTATCTCAACAGATATCTCCACAGGGATATCAAGGAGGCTGTCGAAATTCAGTTCGGTCTTCCTTGCCCCTTCTGTCTGTTGATTATCAATGGAAAAATTGTCCATATCTCCTCCTTGTCATATATTACTCAATGGATTTCTCCATCTATCTGGACAGCCTTATTACCCTTTAAAATACCTAACTTGCCCCTGAATTTAGGCTTATTACCCACAATGATATCAATAGGGTCGTTGACGTATCTATCTACAATTATTATGCTGTCCTCACGGATATTGACGAAATCCTTTAAGGACATCCTTTTCTTCCCTAATATCGCCCTTATCTCCACAGGAACCTGAGATAAACTCTCCTTCATCTTTTCCTGCCATTTTTGTCTCATCTCAAGGTCCTCCCTTGAGGGAGTAGAGATTAGAAAGTCCTTTATGGTCTCCAGTATGCCATAGGGAATGCATACCTTCATCCAACCGCTCACATTACCCATTTCAATTGTAAACTGACATACAGTTACTGTTTCTTCCTGGGATACAAGGGTTACATAATTAGGATTCATCTCTGACCTGGAATATCTACACAATATCTTGTAAACAGGCGACCACGCCTTCTCCATTTCTGCTGATACCATTTCAACTATCTTTTTTATTACATGGAGTTCAATCCTGGTAAATTCTCGTCCCTCTATTCTGGCAACTGAAGGGCTCGGTGAACCGAATAAGACTTCAAGGATATAAAAGATTATCTTTGTGTCAAATATGACTATAAAAAAGCCTTTAAGGTTTTCTGTTATAATAATATTCATGTTTGTGGGGAGTGGCAGCGATTTAATGAGTTCTTTATATTCTATATTCATAATGGGGGCATATTCTATCTCCACATCCTTCTCGAGAAAAAGAGACAGGGCTGATTGAAGGGATTTGGAGAATCTGTCATATATGAATTGAAGTGCAGGGAGGTTCTCTTTCTTGGTGCGTGTATATTGTAATATATCAAATTTCTTAATCTCTTTTTTTTCTTCAACAATATCAGGCTCTTTTGCAGGCTCAGGCTCTATTGCCCCCTCTGATAGTCCGCTTAAAAGCGCATCAATCTCTTCCTGAGACAGTATCTGTTCCATCTATACCTCACTGGATCATAATGTCGGTTATATAAACTGCCGTTATAGCATCCTCTTTGGGTAACAAAACCTTAATGGCATTCAACATCTCCTGTTTTAAAGAATCCCTGCTACCTACATCCATAAGGTAATCTATATTCTTTGAACTTAATATGGTAAGGACCTTATCCCTTATTACCGGCGTTAGGCTCTTTGCCACTTCCATTGACTTATGATCTTTAAACTGAACGCCTATAGTTATCTTTGCATATTTTCCACTTGTCCCTGCTATATTAAACAGAAATGGTTCAAGGGGTGCTATAGGCCCTAAATGTTTCTCTGTCTTTTTCTCTTTAACATTTTGAGTTTCTTGAGGAGGTTTATCAAAAAATCTCTCCATAATGAGGTTACCGTATAAAAAATACACCCCGGCAATCCCCAAGCATAAGACAACAATAAACATAAGAAGGATAAATTTGAATTTTCCCTTTTTCTTAGGTGCCTGTTTTTCTTCTATCTCTTGAACTTCATTTTCTTCCATGTAATAATCCTCCTTGGAACTGTTTAAGCAATATACATGCCAAAATGATAAAATATAAAATAAAATAAATAAATTCAATAAGTTAACGATATTGGCGATCTTAACGGTTTTTTTTATAAAGATCAAGACAGTAAAAAGACAATTTTTATGTTGGCTTGGAGGACGAATGTGTCATATCTTTGACACAAAAAAATTTAAAAATTTATAGTATAAGGGGTGGCGAGCCACCCCTTATTAAATATAGGTTATCTCTTAAGGTTTATAAGTTCCTGAAGGATCTCATCAGATGATGTTATGACCCTTGAATTTGCCTGAAATCCTCTCTGTGCAATAATCATCTTAACAAACTCTGTTGCCAAATCAACGTTTGACTGTTCAAGGGAGTTGGAATTTAACTTTCCGAGGCCACCTGAACCTGGTGCATTGGTATATGCAGGGCCTGAATTCAATGTCTCTGCAAAAAGGTTGCCACCCTCTCTTTTAAGCCCCTGGGGGTTGTTAAAGTTGGCAAGTGTTACCTGATAGAGGTCGAGTATCTGTCCGTTTGAATAATGACCTGATATAATCCCCTCCTCACTTACAGTTATGCTTTGGAGAACACCAGGCGGATAACCATCCTGTGTCTGAAAGTTTGTGGTAGATGCAATGGGATACTGAGTAGATGCACCTCCTCCTGAGTCCGAGCCAAATACAAGGGCTATTTTTTGGTCTGGTTCAGCACCCTGAGAGAAATTGAACTTTACTGTTACAGGATCACCACCTGAGATCAATGTCCCTTTGTTGTTAAAGACCAGATCTCCCCAGCCTACCAATGTATCTTTGCTGGTTGCCGAGTCTACTGCCTCTATTACAGCATGCCACTGCCATGCGCTGTTACCTGTATCAGCGTCCTCATATGCCTTACGGAAATAGATATTTACCACATGGGACTGCCCCAAAGAGTCATAGACAGATATGGAGGATGAATAATTAGAGGTAGTTGTAGGATTGGATGTTACACTCTCATAGGAATATTTAAATCCTGTTGCGCTGAATGTCTGTGTCCCATTTGCAATAGCTGAGGCGGTAGTTATATCAATACCAGAACCCTGCCAGTCAGTGTAGGTGGTAGAGGCGGATATAGCACCTGACCAGGTCTTTGTGACACCTGTTGGATTGCCATCGGGGCCTATCTCTGTGAACGAGAGGGTCAAGGTGCCACCACTTACTGTAGCAGTATAATTACCTATCCTGGGATATTTTCCAGAGCTTGCGGTTACATTTGAAATAGATGTCCCAGCTCCTGAGAGGCTACCCACACTACCTTTCCATTGGGCATTGGACTGAAGGTTTACAGCCATACCGATCTTCTCAGTTTTCTTTGGCTCACTCGGCTCAGGGGATATGACAATATTTTTGCTCACTCCCACTGGTGTCTTTGTTGACCTGTCGATCTCTCTGCCCTGGACAATGTAACCCCCTGGATTGACCATCTTGCCTTCCTTATCAAACCTGAACTGACCTGCCCTTGTATAATAGAGTGTATCGTTTTCCGATGATTTTACGATAAAATAGCCGCTGCCTCCTATTGCAAGGTCTGTTGCCTCGCTGGTGCTCTCAAATGAACCCTGAGAAAAGAGTGTATCCACTGAGCCCAGGGTAGAGCCCCTGCCAACCTGACTTGTCCCTGTTGCACTTGTTATGGATTGATAAAGCACATCCTGAAATGTAGTCCTGCTTGCCTTGTATCCCACAGTATTGACATTTGCTATATTATTACCCACTACATTTATTGCCTGACCATTGGTTACCAGACCACTTATCCCTGAAAAAAGTGAACTTAGCATAAATAGACCTCCTTTATTTATTGAATCTCTTTTATTTTGTCTACCGTGTATTGATCGCCGTTTCCTGCCACAAGTAAGGGAACACCCTGTTCTACATTAACACCTGATATAACCCTATATACATTTGCTGTGCACCCCACTGTCTTTTTAGATTTTGTTGCAGTAACCGTTATTGCCACACTTTCATTACCTTCATGCTTATATACAAGAGGATCTCCCTTTTTAAGAGTCTCTGTCTCTGTTGAACCCGTATTCAAATTTGTCTTGGTAATGACAATCTCATCAAAATCACCATTGGGCTTTAGATAGACCTCATCCCCTTTGGATAAGATACTACTATCTACCTTCATCTTTTTGCCCACAGTGGATATCCATTGGGAGATATTTGACTGCTCCATAGACTTTTTCATTGATTCAAGGGCATTTGTCATATTCTGCAACTGTTCCACCTGAGTAAGCTGTGAAAGTTGGGTTAAAAATTGTTCTGGCTTCTGCGGTTCAAGGGGGTTCTGATACTTAAGCTGCGTCACCAATATCTTGAGAAAGTCATCTTTACTAACCATGGTAGCATTTTTTGATACAGCTGTATTGCCTTGAACCGTATTGTATGTTACCCCATTTATTGCCATATTCACCTCCTTATGCCTGTGCCTTTAATATATCTGAAAAATTATCCACTGTTTTTCCTCCATTACTCTTGTATCCTCTATGTCCTTGCCTATGCTGCCTCTTTTCCTGGTTTCTGGCTCCATCGGGATTGACAAATATATTGGCAAATATGTTTTTCTCTTCCAGACTCTTTATAATCGCCTCCTTATGCTCGTTAAACATATTGGCTATCTCCATATTGGTTGACTTTATTTGAATAAGTATATCTTCGCCTTTATTTTTGAGCCCAAGCTGTAGTATCTCGCCATCATCTATCTTAAACCTGATAAGCATATCTATATTCTTTTTACCTGCAGAATACTGTTCCACTATGTTCTCTATCTTCTGCATCATCTCAGGAAACCTGTTAGCCTGAACATCTTCGTTTTTTTGCCTTACAATCCCTTTATCTGCCACGCTATCAAGGACAATATGCCTGTCTGTCTTGTCTTTAATCTCGTTTTCTGAATTTAACTTTTCCTTTGTCAAGTCAAGAATGTCTTTATCAAAATAAGATGTATCCTCCTGTCTTTTTATAACCTGCGTTGTAATAGTGTCTTGCCTTGAAAAGATACGCATATCCTGTATCTTTTCTTCTAATGTCCCATTATTATGGTCTACTATTTTTCTTAATTCATTATGTTGAAATCTGGCATATAAAGTTTCACCCTGCCTGATTACCCCTTCTGAAATAAAGGTATCGTTCTCATTTAGCTTTTCTGTGAATTTTGAGACTGGATAAGAAAAGCTTGTTTCTTTTGTTTTATTGCCATAGGCTATCTCTCTAATTCGTACATCATTTTTCCATCCATCTGCTTCAACATCACCATAATCCATTAAACCCCCATTAGATTCTGCCTCTTCAGAATTTCCCTTTGTTATAATCACCTCTATATTATAGGGAACGGCCATATGAACCTGTGGCACAAAAACACCTGTTCCTAAATCATTTGGATTAAACCCTGCCTTGTTCTCATGTCCTGTTGTAGTCTGTTCTACGGTGTCTCTGTGTGAAGCCTTTTTGGGTTCAGGGTCATCTGTATGAGGTGCTTCTATAGGAAAGGCAGTTGTATCTATCTCAATAGGGACAGATTCTCTTTTATTGTTGTTGGTCAATAATGCAAACATTGAAGACTCTGGAGTATCTATATCATTAAATCTAACGTTCTCTGCAGCTAAACTGCTTTGCTCCACTAAGGGATCAATATTTATATTATCTTTTACTAACCTGTCTTTTAATCTGGAAAAAGTTTCAAGCATGATCCTTATTAGCTCTGCTGCTGCCTTTTTGATATTCTCTATCTCTTCTTTGTTTAAGTTATCATTAGGATCTTTTATAACAAATGACAGATTGTCGTTTATTTGCTGTTGCTCTGGGTTTAATACCTCCATGCCTTCTTTGTTCATTAATTGCCACATCACTTGCAAAGCCAATATTCCTAATGTTTTCTCTGTGATTTGCCCTTCTTTCCCTTCATGACTTAAAATGTCGCCCAAATTATTATTGCCTGAGACTATCTTATTGAGTATCTCTGCAAAACCACTTTTAACATTTTCTATTTCAAGGCTGTTTTTTTCTCCTATAGATGGAGCACCTGATACACTTGTCATTAATATATCGCTGAAAGGTAAAATGTTCATGTAGAACTATATACCAAAAACCATGCCAAAATTAATCAATCAATGATTTCAATAAGTTACAATATTTAACAGGATATTTTTTAATTTATGGTGGGGAAAAAAATTCCAGGTAGGAAAAAAATTCCTTATCGGTCTAAACTGACCCTTAAAGCCAATTCATCGAGCTTTTTCTGCTCTTTCTTATTTTCTGCCTTTCTCATTGCCTGTAAAGTCTTATTTTTGAGTGTATCAAGCATCTTTATCTCTTTCCAAATCTCCTCAAGCTCTGACCTCAGTACATCAATCTTTTTAGAAATTATCTCTTTTTCTTCCAGAAGCTTTTGCTTCTTTGTCTCAAGCCATATGATATGTTCCCTTAAAACAAATATATCGTTACTGTCTATATCAGGTTCTGAAATCCTGTTAAAATTTTTTCTTATGCTATCTTCTGTATCTGTAATCTCTATTGATATGCTTTCATAGAGGTCTATGGTCTTTTTTAAATCCTTCTTTTTATCGTCAAGCATGCTCTCTTTAATCTCTATTAGTTTGTGAAAACGAAATTTAGCCATAGAGTTCTGTTTTATTTCATGTAGAATAGTATCTTCATACTGTTTATGGCATCCTCAAGGGTAACTCTTTCATCTATGTTCTGGGTTAAAAATAACCTTACCTTATCCACCATGGCCATGGCATAGTCTATCTTTGGGTTGCTTCCTTGTCTGTAAGCACCTATATTGATTAGATCCTCTGCCTTTTCATATTCTGATAATATCTCTATTATTTTAGTAGAATAATCTATCTGTTCTTTTGTTGCAATATCCTTCATTATCCTGCTTACACTTCGCAAAACATCTATAGGAGGATAGTGGTTCATATCTGAAAGCTTTCTTGAAAGCACGATATGGCCATCCAGTATAGAGCGTGTGGTATCTGCAACGGGGTCTTCCAGGTCATCGCCCTCTACAAGGACTGTATATATGGCTGTCATGGTTCCATTGCCCTGGCCATTACCTGCCCTTTCAAGGAGTTTTGCCAGCAATGAGAAGACACTGGGCGTATAACCCTTTGTTGTAGGGGGTTCACCTATGGCTAAACCTATTTCTCTCTGTGCCATACAGAAACGTGTGAGGGAATCCATCATGAGGAGGACATTCTTTCCTTTGTCTCTGAAATACTCTGCAATTGCCACAGTCAAAAATGCACCCCTTACCCTGATGAGAGGGTGCTGATCAGATGTGGCAACAATAACTACTGACCTTTTTATTCCCTCTCCCAGGTCCTTTTCTATAAACTCTCTAACCTCCCTGCCTCTCTCACCTATGAGTCCGATTACATTTATATCTGCCTCTGTATGCCTTGCTATCATACCGAGAAGAACACTTTTCCCCACACCAGAACCGGCAAATATGCCTATCCTCTGACCTTTACCACAGGTCAAAAGTCCATTTAAACACCTTATACCAAGGTCAAGGGGTTCGGTAATCCTTTTTTTCAACATGGGGTTTACTGTATCTCTGTAGACAGGTGTTGTATCTGGGCAATTGGGCTGTCCTTTTCCATCAATGGGGTTACCGAGTCCATCTATGACCCTGCCAAGAAGACCATCCCCTACATTTATATTAACTGTCTGTTTCTTAGAAAGTATCCTTGAGCCTATTCCTATACCCCTGATATCCCCAAGAGGCATAAGAAGTGTCTTACCTTCTTTAAAGCCCACAACCTCTGCCTCCACAGGATTAGATCCGTCCACAGGATAGATCAAGGCTGCATCACCTATGGATGATATAGGCCCTTTTCCCTCTATTACAAGGCCTACCACTTGATTTACCTTGCCGTATATCCTGTATGGATAAAAATTCTTGAGCGTCTCCTGAGCGAGAGACAGTATTTCGCTATTCTCCATATTTTTTTGATAAAATCAATCTTCTCAATTCATTTAGCTGGACAGAAATACTGCCGTCTATATCACCAAAGTCTGTCTCGATGACAAAACCAGGTTCAAAAAGTGTATCATCAGGTATAATATCAATGGATTTTATAACCTCTTCAGAGATGTATTTTATATCATCTCTTCTTATCCTTATTTTAATATTATATTTGTCTTCGCATATCTCCATTGCCTTCTTAGCCATATGGATAACAGTCTCTCTATATTCTTCGCAATTCTTTAGGATAATGGCCTCGGCAAAGATAAGGGCAAGCTCTACAGATAGCCTTTCTGTGCCCTCCATCATATCTTCTCTAAATCTTTGAAGGGCATTAATATAACTATTAAGTCTCTTTAATATAGGTTCTGCCTTCTTCATACCCATCTCAAAGCCTGCCTTTTCACCCTCCCTGAATGCATCCTCAAAGACCTTTCTTGCCTCTGCCTCTATATCAACGGCATGTGTTTTTTGTGCTGTAGCCCCCTCTTGAAGTTCTTGGTATGCTTTGTAGCGTGAGAAATCGTTTGCTTCTTCAGAAAAAAAAGAGATAAAACTCTCTTCCTTATCAAGGATGTCTTCATCCATATCTTCAATGGATTTCAATTTAAGGGGTTTTACGACATGGTCAATCTCAGATAAACTCATCACTCTCGCCAGATATAATGATCTTTCCTTCTGCCTCAAGTCTTTTGGCAGTGAGCGCTATCTTTGTCTGGGTCTGTTCAACCTCAGATAGCCTCACTGGACCCATAGTCTCAAGGTCTTCTTTGAGCATTGTCGATGCCCTTTCAGACATATTAGAGAATATCTTTTCCTTTAAGGTATCTGATGCACCCTTTAATGCAATGGCGAGCTCTTCAGATGTAATTTCTTTTAAAAGGGTCTGTATGCTCTTGTTATCAAGCTTTATAAGGTCTTCAAAGGTAAACATAAGCTGTCTTATCCTCTGGGCAAGATCTGGGTCTGTCTCCTCTATAGCCCCTAATAGCTCACCCTCTCTTCTTTTGTCCATCTGATTCAGTATAGTTGCCACTGCGCCTACGCCACCCATCTGTTTTTCTTCACCTACACCAATGTCCTGCAGTTGTTCCCTTATGGTATTCTCTATCTCAAGAAGGATATTTTTATCAACCCTGCCAAGGTTTGCCATTCTCATCATTACATCACCCTGGATCTTCTCAGGCAGGGCACTTATCACATCGCATGCCTTTTTTGGAGGTAGTAATGATACAATAAGGGATATAGTCTGAGGGTGTTCCCCTTTAATGGTTGTGGCCAGCAATCTGGAATCACATGTCTTTAAAAAATCTCCTGGGACACCACCCCTTGATTCCATGGCATTTAGATATGCCTCTGCAGTCTCATCACCAAAGCTCTTTTTTACAAGGTCTTTAAATTTTACCTGCCCATTTATTACAAAAGAGCCGCTTTTTGATATGTTTGCCAAGAATTCATTATGAACCTGTTTTATAACGCTTTCAGGGATGAGCTTTAGCTTTGCCACCTCTCTGCCTATAACCTCTATCTCTTCTTTTTCAAAGTCCTTAAGTATCTCTTTTGATAGATTTTCATCCATAGTGAGAAGAAGAATAGCTGCCTTTCTTATCCCAGAAAGGTTCAACGTATCCATTTATTTACCCTCCCCTTACCCATTCTTTTAGTATGAGTTTCACAACCTCTTTATCCTGAAGGGCACTGGCAAGTGCTGGCTGCACTGCTGTAAGACTCGGCACATTCTCTCCTAAAGGGCTTATACCTTGTTTTGGTAAGTCAGACTTTTTGCTGCTGATATATACATCATTAACATTATCCAATTTTTTAAATGGCATAGAAGTTGCCCTATCTCTAAACATATTTATCAATGGCTTTATAACAAAGAGTATAATGGAGAAAAGTATTGCCAGGTAGAACACATACTTGACCAAATCATATATCATCTCTTTTTTGTTTGAACTCTCAAGCATGCCTTTTTCATCAGCTAATGCTTCTGTCTCAAAGGGGATATTTATAACCTCTATCTTGTCTCCTCTTTCCTCGTTGTAACCTACTGCCCTGGCAATGAGATTTTTTATATCCTGTATCTCTTTCTGGGAACGGGGAGTATATTTTAGCTCCTCTTTCTTGCCGCTTTTTACCTTTTCATATTTACCATCCACCACCACAGCAAGAGAAAGCTTCTTTATATCGCCATATGGTTCTACAATCTTTTTAATGCTTTTGCTTAATTCATAGGACCTCTGTTCATCCTCCTTTTCAGAACCGCTTATTTTACCACTATCATCTAATGCAGGTTTTTTTGCTGCTGTATTTACATTTGATGCAACTCCTGGGACACCACCTGGGCTTGTCGCCTTATTTGTTGTCTTCTCTGTGCTTTTTCTCATCTGTGATACCACAGATTTATCAGGATTATATTCCTCCTGAACTACCTCTACTTTTTTAAGGTTGAGTTCTATACTTGCCCTGACAATAGATTTGCTGGCAGGGAGAAATGAATCGAGCATGGACTGGATAGATTCCTCTATCCTCCTTTCAATCCCTTTCTGAAGTTCATATTGCTGTCCAGAGAGGGCAATAGATGAGTTACTATCACCGCTTTTGTATAATATCTTACCTGATGAATCAATGACCGTAACATTTTCTGGCCTTAAGCCCTCAATACTGCCTGCAACGAACTGGACTATCCCGTTTACCTGATCCTTTGACAGGGATTTCCCTGGTTTTAATTTAAGAAAAATAGATGCTGTTACATTTTTTTCCCTATCTGTAAATAGGGTTTTTTCAGGTAATGCTATGTGGACACGGGATGTCTTTACCTCTGGCATTTGATTAATTGTCCTTGATAATTCACCCTGTATTGCCCTTTTATAGTTGATATTCTGCATAAACTCCGTCATACCGTAATTGGTCTTGTCAAAGAGTTCAAAACCAATGCCACTGTTTCCAGGCAATGCATTCTGGGAGGCAAGACTAAGCCTTATCTCATTCACCTTTTCTTTGGGCACATATATAGCTGTGCCTCCTAAACCGAGCTTATATGGAACCTTCTGTTCCTTGAGCCTGGAGACAATCATGGATGCATCTTCCATTGCAAGTCCAGAAAATAGGGGCTGAAAGTTTTCTTTCTGGATAAATGAAAGCCCTACAACAGATCCGCCAACAAGGGCAACAAGAAGAAACAAATAGAGGTAGAGCTTATTTTTAGGTGTTGTTTTTATAAAATTTTTTGCATTATTTACAAGCACCTCTGCTGCTGCCATGATTACACCTGCATCCTCATAATCTCTTCATATGCATTTATTATCTTGTTCCTTATCTGCATCATCATCTGAAATGTCATATCAGCCTTTTCAACGGCAATCATGGTTGTATGGATATCTTTGCTTTCCATGGTTGCCAGTTTCTGGATCTCCTTATCTGCCTCTTTTTCTATCTCGTTTGCCTTATTAATGGATTCTTTCAATACCTCCACGAATGAACTGGCACCCTTTTTCTCGCTTACAGTCTTGTTTTCAGGGAAGTGGGGTAGTTGTAATGTCTCTATTTTCATATTATACCTCCTACTTGCCTATCTCGAGTGTCTTTATAAACATCTCTTTTGTTGTATTTACTACATTTATGTTTGCCTCATATGACCTAGTGGCTGATACCATATCTGCCATCTCTTCCATGAGATTTACATTAGGATATATAACATATCCTTCTTTGTCTGCATCAGGGTGACCAGGGTCGTAGACCTTTTCGAATTCTTTGCTACTTTTGGTGATTTCCTCGACCTTTACTCCCTCGATTCTTTCTGAGAGAACCTTTCCAAAACCCTGTGTCTCATTGAGGTCTGTTGTCCTGAATACCACCTCTTTTTTTGCGTATGGGCCACCCTCATCAGTCCTTGTAGTATGAATATTGGCAAGGTTTGTGGCTATGGTCTCCATGCGTATCCTTTGAGCCCTTAAGCCTGATGCACTGATCTTTAAAATATCAAGAATTCCCATATTATCTCCTCCCTTCATTGATTAGATAGCGCATCATGGAAAACTTCTTTGTTATCAACTGGACAAGGGCGCTATACATCATGCTATTTTCATTAAGCTTTACCATTTGAGTCTCTATATTCACTGTGTTACTATCAGGGCTGCTTATTCCATCATTCTCTGTTTTTTCTATAATATTGAATTGCTTTGCCCCTGATAATTGTTTTTCCAATTCTATATGAAAATCAATATCCTTTTCCTTAAAACCAGGTGTCTCTGCATTGGCTATATTGCCTGCAATGATTTTATGATAGTAAGATCTGACATTTAAAGCCTTTTCCATGATATCAAAGACATCCATTGTTCACCTCTTTTTCTGTTAATATACCCATCTCTCTATATTCTTTCAACTTATTCCTCAATGTCCTGGCTGTAATCCCTAAAAGCGATGCTGCTTTTGTCTTATTACCGCCACAGGTCTTTAAGGCGTCGAGTATAAGCTTAATCTCCATCTCTTTTATTGAACCCTTTGCAGATTCCTGGACAAATTCCATATCTTTAAGGTGTGTCAATTTTATAACAGTGTAGTTGGATAATATACATGCCCTTGCTATGACATTCTCCAGTTCCCTGGCATTTCCTTTCCAGCTATTCTCCATTAAATAACCCATGGCTTCATCACTGATACCAACATCCATACCCTTAGAATGTTTACGCAAAAAATATGCCACAAGCTCTGGTATATCCTCTTTTCTCTCCCTTAAAGGAGGCACATATATGGGAAACACATTAAGGCGGTAGTAAAGGTCTTCACGGAATTTTCCCTCTAATACCATATTTTTTAAATTTCTATTGGTAGTGGCAATAACCTTTACATCAATCTTTTTTGGGTATCTTGAACCAACAACCTCTATCTCTTTTTCTTGCAAAACCCTGAGAAGCTTTGCCTGAAGCCTAATATCCATCTCTGTTATTTCATCAAGTAATATTGTCCCTTTATCCGCCAGCTCGAATTTGCCCATCTTCCTTGAGTTTGCCCCTGTGAATGCACCCTTTTCATAACCAAAAAGCTCGCTCTCTAAAAGATTTTCAGGCAATGATGCGCAGTTGACAGGGATAAATGGCATCTGAGCCCTATTGCTGTTCTCATGGATAAAGCGGGATATAAGTTCCTTCCCTACACCGCTTTCTCCTGTTACAAGGACAGTAGCATCTGATTTTGCCACCCTCTCTGCCTTTAAAAGCACATCCTTCATTGCCTTAGATGCGTATATAATCTTGCCGTTATTTACTCCTAATGCCCGCCTTACAGTATTATAAAGGGCTTCTGCAGAAAAAGGCTTCTGTATATAATCAAAAGCACCCTCTTTTATCACTGTCACTGCATCCTGAATAGTTCCATAAGCAGTAACAAGTATGACAGGGAGGAGGGGATATTCCTTTCTTACATGTTTTAACAGGTCAATACCGTTCAGGTGAGGCATCTTTACATCTGTTATAATGAGATCAAAGATGCGCTTACCCATTTCGTCTATTGCCTTTATACCATCTTCGGCAATTGAAACTGCATATCCTACCTTTGTGAGAGACTCTTTTAGGGCAAGCCTCATATGATAATCATCGTCTATAATAAGGACATTTGCCTTCATAGCTGCCTATCCTTTGGTAGATATATATAAAATGTCGTGCCTTGACCTTCCTGGGACTCTACCTCTATATAACCATTATGGGCGTGAATGATATTATGGACAATAAAGAGGCCAAGGCCAACGCCTTTATCCTTTGTAGTAAAAAATGGGTTGAAGATGTTTTTTCTCACATCCTCGCTCATGCCAATACCATTATCATTTATAACAATTACTATATAACCCCTGTCCTCTTTGATTTCTATCCTAATAAAACCCTTATCCTTTATGGCATCCATGGCATTGCTTATAAAATTCATAAACACGAGCTTCATCATATCAGGGTCAAATAATAGGTTACCTTCATAATCAGCATTATATATTACTTCTATACCCCTGCTTGCTATAGATGGACCCATAAAATCAAGTATATCTTCTATGACCTTACTGATATTCTCCTCTTTCAATGCAAGGGTCTTTGGTCTTGTGTATGAGAGGATATTATTGATTATCCTATCGATGGTCTGAACACCAAAACGTATATATTCCACATATTTTCTATCTTTAACCCTCATCTTGCCCTCAGAGAGCATAGATAGAAAAAGCACCATGCTTGCAAGGGGGTTTTTGATCTCATGGGCTATCCTGGCAGCCATCTCACCCATAGCCCTTAACCTTTCATCCCTCTCAAGCCTCTCTTTCATCTTTTCAAATTCTGTAATGTCTTCGATGATCAAGACCTCTTTGCCTTTGAAGCCGTTTTGCAGGACATCCTTATTCCATCTGTAGTATCCTTTACCATTTTTGATAACCCCTGCCTTGTCCCTGCCACTACCTATTTCATCAAGTATCCTATCTGAACTGAGCCTTTCAGCAGCCTTGTTTGTAAAGGATATGGTTTTCTGGTCGAGGACAACAATCCCCATTGGTATAGAATCAAGTATATTGTGGAGATATTCCTTTGCCCTTTCAAGCTCTCTGTTTTTATTCTCAATTTCTGTCTTCAAGAGTCTAATCTGACCTTCAAGGACATTATAATAATTGATTATGGAATCTGATGCCTTTGCAAATTCTGAAAATGCATCCTTTAATAGCTCTGTCTCTGATATGACCATGCCAATTTAACTGCAAATTACATACCAAAAAAATCTTTATACGAGTGTCGATATTGAAACATTGCAAAAGATAAACAAAGGCATCAAAGCACCTTAGAGTATAGACCTTGTCAAAGGTCTATCTTGTTAATAATATTTGAGTATTTAATATTGCTATGTGCAGTTTGTAATTGCAGGGTTTATACACCTGTGCAAAAAAAATTCTGACCCGTCAATTTATTGACAGGAAAATCATTCCATCTTAAATCTCTTCATCTTTTCTATTAGGGTTGTTCTGTTCATATTAAGTATACTTGCTGCCTTACTCTTTACCCCTTTTGTCTCTTTCAACGCCTTCATGATAATGGCTTTTTCAAACTCTGTGACAAGGGTCTCATATCCCTTCTGTATATCAATGTGCTGTTCTGCGGCCTTAAATGTCCAAAGCTTCTCAGGCAAGTCTTCTATTGTTATTACCCCCCTTTTTTTCAATACCACGACTCTCTCCACAATATTACTCAATTCCCTCACATTGCCAGGATAATCATAAGCCAAAAGAACCTCCATGGCATTCTCGTCGAACTCTTCAACAGAGGCATCGTTCAAACGATTGGATTGCTGGAGAAAATAATTTAGTAAAAGGGGTATATCCTGCTTTCTCTCCCTTAAAGGTGGTATGTGTATGGGAACAACATTGAGTCTATAATATAGGTCTTCCCTGAAGGCACCTTCTTTTACCATCTTTTCCAGATCTCGGTTGGTAGCTGCAATAAATCTTATATCTACCTTAATGGTCTTAGACCCTCCTATCCTCTCAAATGTCTTTTCCTGGAGGACCCTTAAGAGCTTTACCTGTAATGCCAGGCTCATATCACCTATCTCATCGAGAAATATGGTCCCTTTGTCCGCCACTTCGAATTTGCCGTGTTTTGTATTATAGGCACCTGTAAATGCGCCCTTTTCATATCCAAAAAGCTCACTCTCCAAAAGATTTTCCGGTATTGCCCCACAGTTGACTATAACAATAGGGCTATCCTTTCTCGATGAATTATAATGTATTGCCTTTGCCACAAGCTCTTTGCCTACACCGCTTTCACCAGTAATAAGGGTTGTGGCGTTCGTATCTGCCACCTTTTCTATAAGTTCAAAGACCTTTTGCATCCCAAGGCTTATACCTATGATATTATCAAACCTATATTTTTCTTTCAGACATCCTTTCAATAATGCATTCTCAATGAGTAACCTGCTCTGAGAAAATCTCTTCATGAGATTTGCCTTTTTTGAAATGTCTTTATTAAAATTTCCACTTTTTAACAGGTTATAATAATACAAGGCTGATTCAACAGTAGCCAGGATATCCTCTAATTTAAAGGGTTTTAATATATAATCAAAAGCGCCGCATCTCATGGCATTTATGGCACTCTCCATGGTCCCGTAGCCTGTTATTACAATCCCCAGTAGGTTTAAATATTCCTTCTGGATATAACTTATCAATTGTAGGCCGTCTATCTTGGGCATGGAAAGGTCTGTTATTAGAATCTGGTATGTCCCTGTTTTAAGTGCAGATAGTGCCTCTCTACTGTCAAGAAAAGGGTCTACTTCATAACCGTTGTCCCTTAAAAATTCTGTGAGGAGCATGAGTATACTCTCCTCGTCATCAACAATTATAATCCTCCCTTTTTTTGTCTCCATATCACCTGACATATCCATTTAATCTTATTACAGATTAAAGGATTTTAGGCATTTTGTAAAGTCCTTTAGTCTCCTTAACTTTTTTCTCTATTTTCCGATAAAAATTATACAAGGATGAGGTTATGAGACATATATTAATAAGAGAGATTATAAGCATATTGATGGAAAGTAACAGCTATTTCAGGCTTAGTCTTAAAGAGCGCAAAGAGTTGATATTATATCTGCTCAATTGCAGCATTAATCTCCATTAAAATCATTTTAAGGCACAACTCCTGCCACTATGATAATTATTAAAATAAAACTTTTTAGGTTAAGTTAATTTTTAGGGTTTAATACTTTGAAATAATAATAAACACAGATATTTAGGGATTTATTTAATGTTTTATTGTGGTTAAAGATATTTAATAAATGCTTATTCAAAAGAAAAGTCGATATAAATAACCTCTTTTTCTTGGCTGTTTCCATTGCTTAGAAAAAAATAAAAAGGCAATGAAACTATTGGTAGTTTTGTTATGAAATTCATCTCCACCTGTTTACCAACAATGACCATAGGGATTGCTGCATTCAAATTTAAACCTTTTTTCTCAAACTCCTTTCTTGCCTGACCAGATATTATATTTGTGATCTCTCCCACTGCATCTACAACATCCTGGTTTATAGACTCACATTCATCTCCTACTAATGTCTTATAGATGTATTTTGCACCAATTTCTCTAAAGCTTATGGCTATAGTCCCTTTTTTATCACCTGCCAACCCCATTATGCCTGTAATATCACCTGATGTTACACACGTATTTTTTAGCTCTGGCTTACCCATACCAATATCTAAACTCAACATGGTCTTAAATACAGTCTGGGCAGCAACAATAAAAGGGTTTATATAATTAACATCCATAACATTCCTCCAAAAAATTATTTTGATATGCGCTCTTTAGCCTTTTCAATGGCTGCCTGGAGCTTCTCAGGGGTAAATGGTTTTACAATATAGTTATCGACCCCTGACTTGATTGCCTCCATGATGTTTCCCTTCTGTGCCTCTGCCGTAACCATGACAAAGGGGATCTTCTTGATATTTTCATCTGCCTTACATGCCTTTAAAAAGTCTATGCCTGTCATCTCAGGCATGATCCAATCACTTATAATGAGATCTATCTCCTCTTTCTTTAAGAGATCAAGAGCCATCTTGCCATTTTCTGCCTCTAAGACGCTCTCTATACCTATCTGTTTTAAGACATTCTTTATTATCTTTCTCATAGTTGAAAAATCATCTACCACAAGGACATTCATATCAAAATCCTCCATAAAAATTTTTAAAACCTGTAGATATTTTATCGTTTAAGATAAAATAAACTTAAGGATAATTGAATTTTTTTATATTATACTTTAAAAAAATAAAAAAATTATATAGAAAAAATATATATTTGCCATTAAAGATGAAAATCATACATGGTTTCAAAGATGTGTGCTAAAAGTAGAGACATTTAGGTCACCTGTTATAAAAATACTCGGAAGGATTTTGACCCACAAGATATAAAAAAGGTTTAATATTTTTTTAAAAAAACCGATAAAAAAATATAACCGTAAAACAGTGGGGGTGCATATATGAAGATTATACTGACTATAATTATTTTTTCTCTAATAATTTTAAATGGTTCTGTATATGGACAGACAGAAAAAAAAGAATTGAATATAGAAAGGGACAAAGATAAGACAGTATATACAATAGGGGGGTCTACTGATTCACCAAAGAAAGACCAGACAGAGGAAGATAGGCAAAACTCATGGGATATGTTAAAAAACACAAGGATATGGATTGACAAAAAAAGATAATGGTATAATTATTGCATAAAATAAATTATGGCAAATTTTCTTGACATATTAGATATGGTTGTTATGAATAAGATTGTTCAGACAAAAAGGAATGATATAAGCAGGATATCTAAAGGAAATAACAATAAATTCAACAATCTTCTCAGCCAGAATATATCAAAACTTGAAAATAAGAAAAGTCAACCTGGTCCATTAAAAAAAATCACTCTACAAAACAACACTAATCCATTAACGGTTATAACTATTAATCATACAGAAAAGGGTGATTTTGAAACAGCTCTTGAGATTGTCTTAAGACATGAGGGCGATAAGCTTGTAAACAAAGATGGCTCAAGCAATGAATCATCAAAATATGGCATCTTGCAATCCACGGCAAGGGCAATGGGATTCAATGGTAATATAAAGGACCTTACTATGGAACAGGCAAGGGCAATATATGAAAGGCTATGGGATCAATCAGGCGCAGCCAATCTTCCAGCACCATTAAGTATTGTATATTTTGACACCTATGTGAACTCGCCTGCCATGGCAAAAAAACTCCTGACAAAATCAAATAATGATATAAATGTCTTTCTCAACATGAGGGAACAGAGATATATAAAGCTTGCAGAAAAAAGACCTGATGTCTTTGGGATTTATCTTAAGGGATGGAAAAACAGAATCACTAATCTAAAGGCTATGGTGGCAGGTCTTCAAGAAAAAGGCATCTCAAAAGGAGCCTAAATTATTTGGCTTCAAAAAAAAATAAAGGAGGGTGTTTTATGAAGAAATTATTGGTTGCAATGTTTGTGTGTGTGTTTCTATTGGGTTCTATGAGCTATGCCATTGGTGCTGGGACAGCAGCAGAAGCAGAGGCAATGGTGAAAAAGGCTGCTGCCTTTGTTAAGGAAAATGGAAAAGACAAGGCATTAAAGGAATTCACAGAGGGAACAAAGTTCAAAAAGGATGACCTTTATATATTTGTCTTAGACACAAAGGGTTTAACACTTGCCCATGGCGGCAATCCAAAACTCGTAGGCAAAGATATGATAGGGCTTAAGGATGCCTCAGGTAAACTATTTATCAAAGAGATAGTGGATGGTGCCAAGTCAAAGGGTAGTGGATGGTCTGACTATAAGTGGACGAATCCTGTGACAAAAAAGATAGAGGATAAATCAACTTATTTTATGAAGGTTGATGATATCATACTCGGCTGCGGTATCTATAAGAAATAAAGGGGTATAGAACATAATATATAAAGAGGGGTTTTTGTGATGAAAAAATATCTTGCAGGGCTTAGCATGTCAAAAAAACTGCTTTTGTCCCCTCTCGTTATTATTATTCTACTTTTGTTATTCGGCGTTGTTGCCACCATTGGGCTTATAAACCAAAAAACTACCATCAATGATATCTATAACAATAAGTTTAAAAACTATGAGATGGTATCCCAGATGGTCATCAGCCTAACAAATGTTCATGCCAATGTATACAAGGTTATAAGCTGGACAAGCGCTAATTACGAAAAGGCAAGGATAGAAGAACTGGGGGGCTCATTAATAAGCATTTTAGATTCAACCCAAGAAGGTATAAAAAACACTATATCATCGGGGTTAATAACCCAAGAAGAAAAAAAGCTATTTGAAACAGCCATGCAACAACTTCAAGAATACAGAAAACCAGTAGAGGGTGTAATAGATCTATCTACTGGAGGCGACCTGAGCTCAGCAACTATGTTCATGGGGACTGCAGATGATCAGTTTCAAAATTTAAATAAAACCCTTCAGAATCTTCTCGCCTTGGAAAACAAAATGGGTAAGGCCAGCTATGAATTTTCTCTTAGTATTTTCAATAAGATAATGATAGTTATGGGTGTGGTCATGGGCATTGCCATTATCCTATCATTATTTATAAGTATAGGAATGAGTAGGCTTATCCTCGAGTCTATCAACAAGACCATTGATGTTATGGGGTTTATTTCCCAGGGGGATCTCACTAAAAGAGTTGATGTGGAGTCTAAGGATGAGATAGGAGAGATAGCAAGACATTTCAATTCCCTGGTGGATAAACTCCATGATACCATTATGAATGTATCTGATAGTGGCAAAAAGGTAAACTCTGCTGCAAACACATTAAGTAGTAGTGCTGAACAAATGGCGTCAGCCATAGAACAGGTGGCAACCCAGGTAAATTCCGTGGCAACGGCAAGTGAAGAGATGTCCACCACATCATCAGAGATTGCACAGAACTGTGTCATGGCAGCAAAAAGCGCCGAAAAGGCAAATACATCGGCTACCACTGGTGAAATAATCATAAGGGGTAACCTGAAAACTATGGAACATGTAAGAGATATTGTTTATCAATCGGCACAGATCAATCAAAAACTCGGTAAAAGGTCAGAACAGATAGGCGCAGTTGTTGATCTCATAAACGATATTGCCGACCAGACAAATCTCCTTGCCTTAAATGCAGCTATTGAGGCTGCCCGTGCAGGAGAACATGGGAGAGGATTTGCCGTGGTTGCCGATGAGGTGAGAAAGTTAGCGGAGAGGACCACAGAAGCAACAAAAGAAATAGCGACTACAATACAGGCAATGCAGGCAGAGACAAAAAGCGCTGTTGTATCTATGGAACAGGGTGTAAAAGAGGTAGAGCAGGGAAGTGAGGAGGCAAAAAAATCAGGAGACGCTATAAAAGATATCCTTGAACAGATAAATAAAGTAACTGCCGAGGTAAATCAGATAGCAGTTGCCTCAGAACAGCAAACAGCAACAACCAATGAGATCGCTAACAATATCCAGCAGATATCTGAGGTTATGCAGCAGACAGCAAGGAATATCCAGGAAAATGCCGATGCATCTGCTCAACTTGCAGGGCTATCAAAAAAATTACAGGAGATAATCGAGCAGTTCAGGGTTTAATGGTTATACTTGTAAAGAACAGAGGGTTGTGTGCTACACAATATTTTTAAACTAAAGTAAACCCTCTGTTCTATTCTTTTTAAATATGTTAAATATATATTTACATTAAAGTAGTTTTAAGGTCGTGCAATTATATTATATGAAATATTTCTCGAAGGGATTTGATCTATTATGCTTACAATAATAGGCATAGCCGTAGTCATTATATCTGTTATCGGGGGCTTTATCCTTGAAGGGGGCCCTGTGCTTGTTTTGATTCAGGTGGCAGAATTCATGATTATAGGTGGTTCAGCTATAGGGGCACTGCTTATCTCTACGCCCAGTAAACTATTAAAAAAAATAATCAATAATATTATTAAGGCGCTTCAGGGGACAAAGACAACCAAACAGACGTATCTGGATCTTTTAAAACTTTTATATGAGCTTTTCAATATTATAAGAAAAGACGGCCTAATAGCCATAGAATCACACATAGAAAGACCGTCAGAGAGCTCGGTTTTTCAGAACTACCCTGCATTCCTAAAGCAGCCGCACCTGATAGAGTTTATATCAGATACACTAAGACTTGTTATTATGGGCGGTATCCCTCCTCATGAGATAGAATTGCTTATGGATGCAGATATTGAACTTCATCACCATGAAGGGTCAAAACCCAGTATGATACTACAGAAGATAGGCGATTCATTACCTGGACTCGGTATTGTTGCAGCAGTCCTTGGAATTGTTATAACCATGCAGGCTATAAACGGACCACCTGAAGAGATAGGGCATAAAGTGGCAGCAGCCCTTGTAGGGACATTTCTTGGTGTCTTTGCCTCATATGGTTTTCTCCAACCCCTTGCCACAAATCTCGAGCTCTCCAATGATGATGATTCCCGGATATATCATGTGATTAAATCAGGCATCATATGCGCTGCCAAAGGTTTAAACCCTATACTATCTATAGAATTTGCCAGAAGGTCAATAGCCTCTGATTTCCGTCCATCCTTTCAGGAAATGGAGACCTATGTGAAGGGGACAAAATGAGTGACAATAAACCCGATATACCAATAAGAATAATAGTAAAAAAGAAGGGTCATGGTGGCCACCATGGCGGCGCATGGAAGGTGGCCTATGCCGACTTTGTAACAGCCATGATGGCGCTTTTTATTGTCTTGTGGATCGTGGGACAAAACAACAGCATAAAACAGGCTATAGCAAGCTATTTCAAAGACCCTACAATCTTTATAGGTGGAAGTGGTATGCACTCAGGGATCTCTTCTAAACCCGGGGCACCTGTTTTATTCCCCAAAGAAGATACAAAGTCATCAAACGATCAATTAGTAAATGCTATACAGAATGAGATAAAAAAGATAAAAAACGAGATGGCAACCCTTACTCAAGAGAGCAAAAAGATAGAGCAGATGGTAGCTTCAACCCCTGGTTTTGAAAAGTTTAAGGACAAGATCCAGCTAAGCGTAACAGAGGAGGGAATGAAGATAGAGCTGATAGAAAATAAGGAAGGTCTATTTTTTGATGTGGGAAGCGCTAAGATAAAGCCAGAGACAGTAAGGCTACTTAATTTGATAGCCAAGGAGATAAGCACCTTACCGAATAAGGTTATCATAGAAGGTCATACAGATGCATTACCGTATATTACACCAGGTTATTCAAACTGGGAATTAAGCTCTGATAGGGCAAACGCAGCGAGAAAAGTTTTGGAAGAATCAGGTCTACAAAAAGACCGCATCATAGGCATCAGGGGGTATGCGGATAGGTTTCTCAAACACCCTGATAAACCATCTGATTTTGCCAATAGAAGGGTAGCAATAATTGTGACTATACCAAAGCCAAATCTCATAGTAGGTCAAGGTCAAAAATGAACAAAGAAGATACCTATAAGATACTCATAGTAGATGATGAAAAACTGGCTCTGAATTTTTTAGAGAAGCTCTTCTCGCAGAATACAAATTACATGCTCTTTACTGCACAAAGTGCCTTTGAAGGCTTAAGGATTGCCAGGGAAATAAAACCTGACATAATTATAAGTGACTACTATATGCCGGAAAAAGACGGCTTAGAGTTTTGCAGGGATATAAGAAATGATCCTGAGCTTAAAGATATTATATTCTTACTCCTTACAGCAGAGACCAGTGTAGACAAAAAGGCAGAAAGCCTCTTAAAAGGTATAGATGACTATATAGAAAAGAATATATCAGCCAAGGTTCTTTTGGGAAAGGTAAAGGCATTTCTAAAGATAAAAGCCCTCCAGAATGAATTAATAAATGAAAAAGATAAACTAAAGACTGCCAACCAACAACTGGAGAGAAATATAAAAGAGATCATTGCAGTGCTTTTAAAGATATTGGAGATTAATATACCTGATGCAAAAAAGAGGGCAGATAAGTCTCATGATATTGCGAGATATATTACAGAAAAAATAGGTGTCCATGAAGAATTAAAAAAGAAGATCATAATTGGAGCCCAGTTGCATGAGATAGGCAAGATAGGCATACCGGAGAAAATTGTGAAATCAAATATCCGTGACCTAAATCAGGATGACTTGAGCATCTACTATCAGTTTCCCCTTATAGGCTCTTTAATCATATCCACCATAACAGGCTATGAATCCGTAGCCCAAGATATATACCACGAACTTGAAAATTATGATGGTTCAGGAAGACCTGATGGTTTAATGTCAGAAGAGATACCATTAGGATCAAAGATTCTAAGGCTTATTATCTTCCAGGAAGAACTCTTCATGTCAGGAAAAGGCACAGATGAGGTCATAGAAGCGATAAGGTATGCCATGAATAAAAAACTCGATCCAATAATAGCTTCACATGCCATAAATTATTTTATAGAAAACAGGGGCCAAGGGAAGATAAAGGCCATAAACATAGCAGTAGAGGATTTGGAACAGGGGATGATTATAGAGGAGGATGCATTCTCTGTATCAGGCATAAAGGTATTGACAAAGGGTATGAGCCTCAATGAAAGGATAATAAATATTATAAAGGATAGAAATATATCAGACCCCATCGTAGGCGGAATTTATATCTCCAGTAAAATATAGCAGGGGTCTAAACTTTTATTTATCAAGGACCTCCCGAACCCTCTGAGAAAGCTCTTTGAGATTAAAGGGCTTTTGTATAAAACCCTGACAGCCCTGTTCCATCATACCTTCTGCAACCACGTCTACAGTATAACCACTGGCAAGCATTACCCTCACATCAGGCCTTATTTCCTTTAATCCTCTAAATGTCTCCTCCCCTCCCTTACCAGGCATAATCATATCCAAAATCACAAGGTCTATCTCTTGATTCTTTTCTCCATAGACCTTTAAACCATCGTCACCGCCCTTTGCAGGATAGACCTTATAGCCTAACGCCTCCAGGAGTTCCCTGCCCACTTCAAGGATGGTCTCTTCATCATCTATCAAGAGAATGGTTTCCTTACCTTTCTCCATCCCTTCCTTTTTTATTATATCCCTTTTGCCTAACCTTTGAGATACAGGAAGATATATCTTAAAGGTAGTTCCTTTGCCAAGTTCGCTCTTGACTACTATAAAGCCTTTGTAATTTTTTACAATCCCATAGACTATAGTGAGACCGAGGCCTGTGCCCTTCCCCATCTCCTTTGTGGTAAAGAAAGGGTCAAAGATCTTTTCCATGGTCTTTGCATCCATACCTGAACCAGTATCTGAAACAGAGATCATTATATAATCCCCTGGAGGCAAAAGATGGAGTTCTGTTACATCTTTATTTAGATATACATTATTGGTCTCTACACATATCTCGCTTCCTTCTTTCATGGCCTGCCATGCGTTTATGAAGAGGTTCATGAGGATCTGTTCTAATTGTCCTGGGTTTGCTAAAATCATATTGAGTTCATCATCATATCTTTCACGTATGGATATCTCCTTTTTCATCCTCCTGAACATCTTTACCGTTCCTTTAATCACATCATTGGCATCTAAAGGCTTTACTTCGACCTTAGCACCCCTTGAAAAATCAAGGAGTTGCTGGGTGAGCATGGCACCATTCTTTACGATATCCTCTATTGCAGTAAGCCTTCGATAATCTGGATGATTATGATCAAGTTTAAAAAGCATCAAGGATACATTACCCTGGATGCCCATAAGTAGGTTATTAAAATCATGGGCAATGCCGCCTGCAAGGACACCAATTGCCTCCATCTTCTGGCTATGGGCAAGGTCTTTTTCTATTCTTATCTGTTCCGTCATATCCTCACAAGCAATAAGGATCTCGTCGGAAGGAAGCTTTGTGGCTTGAAACTGCACATCCTTTTCGCTTCCATCCTTACAGATAACCTTGAATAGTTGGACTATCTTTTCACCATGTCTAATTTTGCATTTATCCTCTTCCCATGCAGCTATCACCTTCTGCCTATAATTATCATCAGGATATGCCTTCTCAAACCATTTTTTCCTTGAAGGTATCTCCTCAATCTCATAACCAAAAAGCCTTATAAAATAAGGGTTTATGTAAATAATCCTGTCAAAATTATCTAACATCATAATCCCCAGGTATAGATTATCAAGGATGGCCTGCAACTTCTCCTTTTCTTCCATAATATAATGCTGTGCATCTTTTGTAGATGTAATATCCCTGATAGCCTCTATTGCACCTGCAATATTACTATCTTTATCATAGAGCCTTGAGGCAGTTTCCCAAACATATGCACCCTTGCCATTATATATATCTGGAAGAAAAACCTCTGTAAAATAGGTATCCCCTATCTTACTTACATAATCATATTTCTTATCAATATCAGGTTTTTCTTCGAATAACAGATCAACCAGTATGGGTCTCTTCTCACCATAAAATGCCAAAGAATATACATAATCTCCCTTACCTAAAATATCCTCTTTTTTCACCCCTGTCATAATTTCTATTGCCTTATTCCATGCAATAACCTCTCTTCTGGCATTTATAACAAATGTGGGATCCGGGAGGAAATCTATAATGTCTTCGAGGGTCTTATTCAAGGCGTGGATGCGTTCTGATATCTTTTTCTGCTCTGTTGTGTTTCTTATAATAATAAAAATTTGTTTCTCTGAAATAGGCTTTATGGGCACCATCCTTGCCTCAAAGAAATTCTCTTTATCCTCTATCATCTCTGAGTAATCAAATATAAAAGAAGTGCCTGTATTTCTCAGATAATCTATGCCCTTCCTGAATCCATCCTGAGCATTTCCTGAAAACACCTCAAGTATATTTCTACCTATATATATTTCTTTTGGGATATACTGATCATCAGGGGTGCCTGACTTACACTCTATAATAGTACTGTCTTTATCAAGTCTGAACATTAAATCTGGACAGGCCTCAATAAAGGCTGTCAACCTTCGATTTAAATTTTCTAAATATTCTTCTACCATAGGCTTTCCTTTCTTAATAAAAGCCCTTGGAATATCTCTATAGACGAAAAAATCTTTAAGGGCTCTCTGGTAACAGAATTATATACCCACTGGCTTTATGCCCCATATCTTCTCCGCATATTCTTTTATGGCACGGTCACTGGAGAATATCCCTGAACGGGCTACATTGAGAATAGCCATCTTTGTCCATTTGTCCTTTTCCAAATAAGTCCTGTTTACCCTATCCTGACACTCTAAATAATCTTCGTAATCTGCAAGGACAAGATACTCATCTCTTTGTAAAAGGGCATCTATTATGGGCTGGAAAAGCCTTGGTTGAGTTGGGGAAAAATAGCCGTCTTTTATCTGATCTATCGCCTTTTTTAACTCATTATTTTTTTCATAATACAAACGGGGGTTATAATTTTGCCTCAGTTTCATGATTTCCTCTGCAGTGAGACCAAATGAGAAAAAATTCTCCTCACCCACCTCTTTTCTTATCTCTATATTGGCACCATCAAGGGTCCCTATGGTCAATGCACCGTTCAATGCAAATTTCATATTCCCTGTCCCTGATGCCTCATAGCCTGCTGTAGATATTTGCTCAGACAGTTCTGCTGCCGGGATGATCTTCTGTGCCAGGGTAACACTATAATTGGGCACAAACACAACCTGGATCTTATTTTTTATCCATTCATTCCCGTCTATAACCATCTTTATATTGTGGATGAGTTTTATTATGAGCTTACAGAGAAAATACCCAGGTGCTGCCTTGCCTGAAAAGAGGAATGTCCTGGGGACAAAGTTTTCACCTGCCCTGCCTTCCCTAATTCTATTGTATGTGGTAATGATATGAAGGATATTCAATAGTTGTCTTTTATATTCATGGAATCGCTTTATCTGACAGTCCAATAGAAACCCTTTTTGTAATCCCATCTGGCAGGTAGCCAAAAGATACCTTGACAGTTCTTCCTTGTTTGACTCCTTGACCTTATTGAATTGCTCACAGAATTCTTCATCATCTAAAAATTCTTCGAGCCTTCTTAATTCACTTAGGTCTTTTTTCCACCCATCGCCTATCATCTCGGTGATCAAGGCGGAAAGGTCAGGATTTGACTCAAGTAACCATCGCCTCTGGGTGATGCCGTTGGTGATATTTACAAACCGTTCAGGTAACATTTCATAAAAGTCTTTAAAGACCACATTTTTTAAAATCTCTGTATGTAATTCAGATACACCGTTTACCTTATGACTCCCCACAATGGCAAGCCTTGCCATATGGACAATACCACCTGAACTACCTGTTATGACCCCCATCCTGCCAACTATATCCTGCCTTTCAGGGAATCTCTCTTTTACCTGAATCATAAACCTTCTGTCTATCTCCTGGATGATCTGAAGATGACGGGGCAGAAGGGATGCGAAAAGGCTCTCTGGCCAGGTCTCCAAAGCCTCAGGCAGAACCGTATGATTTGTATAGGCAAAGGTCTTTGTGGTAATCGACCATGCATTATCCCAGGACAGATTCTCTTCATCCACCAGGATCCTCATAAGTTCTGCTATGGAAATAGAGGGGTGTGTATCATTGAGCTGGATGGCCACCTTCTCAGGGAGATTCCTGTAAGTTCTGTGGGTCTTTTTATATCTCCTTAAGATATCTTTCAAGGTGGCGCTTACAAAGAAATACTGCTGTTTTAGTCTGAGTTCTTTCCCTGCCATGGATTGGTCATTGGGGTAGAGGACCTTTGAGATGTTCTCGCTGCTGAATTTATCCTCCACTGCCTTGATATAGTCGCCACTATTGAAATATTCAAGATTGAATTCCCTGGTGGCCTTTGCTGCCCATAGACGAAGTGTATTTACAGTATTGCTTCTGAATCCCGGGACAGGATAGTCATATGCCATGGCCATAACATCCTCTGTATCTACCCAGTCCATCCTGAATTTACCACCTTGACCCTGTATGGTCTTAACCTTTCCATAAAAACTCACAGGATAGAGAAGTTCCGGCCTTGGAAACTCCCAGGGATTTCCATATCTCAACCAGCTATCCGGTGATTCCACCTGATAGCCATCTATTATCTTTTGAATAAAGATGCCGTATTCATACCTTATTCCGTAACCATAGCCAGGGTATTGGAGGGTGGCAAGGGAATCAAGAAAACAAGCAGCAAGCCTTCCAAGACCTCCGTTTCCAAGGCCTGCATCCCACTCGTTTTCTACTGCCTCTTCAAAGGTAATCCCCAATATATCCACTGTCTGAGTATATTCATCTGACATTTCAAGATTGATTATATAGTTTCTCAGAAGCCTCCCCAATAGAAACTCCAATGATAGGTAATAGACCCTTTTTGCATCTACATTGTAATATTTCTGCTGTGTCTCTATCCATCTCTTTGCCAGGGTCTGTCTGACGCTAAGGGCAATAGATTCAAACTTATCCCTTTTTGTGGCCGAATAAAGGTCTTTGGCAAGACCATTGACAAGGTTTTCCATGAGTTTTTTATAAAGGACTTCAAGGTCTTCCAGCATTCAAATAGGCCTCTGTTATGATTATCGGTTTATGATACAAAAAAAGCAAGAAAAATAAAAAAAAAATGTTTGAAATATTTTATTAAATATGCCATAATAACAACAATAAGTTTCGGAAGCATCTGTTAGTAGTAGTCTTAAGATATTTTCTGAGTCACTCCATAACACATCTTTCGTATTCTTAAAAATCTAATAAGAGGAGAAGTTTATATGGCACAAGGAACAGTAAAATGGTTTAATGATTCAAAGGGTTTTGGTTTTATAACAAAGGATGATGGGACAGATATATTTGTTCATCACACAGCTATTCAGACAAAAGGTTTCAAGTCCCTCACCAAAGGCGAGGCAGTGAGATTTGATGTAGTAGATGGCCCTAAAGGCCCTGCAGCATCTAATGTAATCAAAAGCTAAAAAAACAATATCCTGAAAAATCTCGACAGGGTTGGCATAAAATGCTGACCCTGTTTTTTTATTTTTTATAAAATTAACGCCCTAATATTCAAAGATAAAACATCAAAAATTATATCTGCCACAATGGTATACAACTACCACTATCTCCAATAAATTCATTGACACGACACCATGAACATGTTAGTTTTCCATCGAAAAATATACGACAATTTATTAATATTTAGAACACTTTCTGTTATTTTTCAGGAGGAACCATGGAGATTACTCCAAAGGCCACAACAAAGATAAAAAGACTCATAGAAAAAGGCGTTGAGATCCCCAATCCCATGGCCATAGATATAGGGGATGAGGTAGATATTGACCATATATCAGGCAACAATGTAAAGATATATCCTGGCTGCAGGATATATGGAGAAAAAACCGTAATATCATCAGGGGTTGAACTTGGTTTTGAAGCACCTGTAACCATAGTAGACTGTCAATTAGGGGCTCATGTCAAGCTAAAAGGAGGATATTTCTATGGGTCTATCTTTCTTGAAAAGGTGAATATGGGTCTCGGGGCACACGTGCGTGAAGCCTGCATCCTTGAAGAAGAGGCAAGTGGCGCCCACTGCGTGGGTTTAAAGCAGACTATACTATTTCCTTTTGTGACCCTTGGCAGCCTCATTAATTTCTGCGATTGCTTTATGGCAGGAGGGACAAGCAGGAGAGATCACAGCGAGGTGGGCAGTTCTTATATACATTTTAATTTCACCCCTGATGGAGATAAAGCAACTGCATCCCTAATCGGCGATGTTCCAAGAGGGGTCATGCTCAATAAACCCCGTATATTTTTGGGAGGTCAGGGAGGTATTGTAGGCCCTGTAAGGATTGGGTTTGGCAATGTGGTGGCTGCAGGCTCTATCTTGAGAAGAGATTATTTAGAGGAGAATAAACTTATAACTGCTAAATCTCTTCCCAATGCCACAATGGATATTCGGCCCCATGGTTATCCTGGTTTTGTAAGGATACTACGAAATAATATCATATATCTTGCCAATATCATTTGCCTTGAGGAGTGGTATATAAATGTAAGGCAAGATTTTTTAAAGAACCTGGAATTCGGCACCCTTTTGTATAAAGGTCTTTTGGATAAGATATATCTTGCAAAAAAAGAGAGGCTTAAAAGAATAAAAGACCTTGCCGAGAANGTTAAAGAAACCAAACCTGACCTATATGNTAATTTTGAAAGCCTTGAGAATATATTTATAAATGANAAAGGGATCAGGGAAGACATAAATGAACTGGATAGNTTTCTTGANGGTATATATAGGCACAGACAGGAAAATGATTTACCTTATATAGATTTTATAAAGGGTCTTCCTGAAGAATTATCCCGGGAAGGGACTATATGGCTTGATACAATCATCGATAGGATACGCAGAAAGACAAAAGAGGTCTTGCCTAATATAAATCTTTTTTAATGAAAGGAGCAGGCAATAGACATATGGGTAGATTATTCGGGACAGATGGTATAAGGGGTGAGGCAAACCGCTTTCCCATGAATTCACAACTGGCGTTTTCAGTAGGTCAGGCAATAACATATCTTTTGAAAAAACATTACAACAAACCAAGGATTATAATAGGTAAGGACACAAGGATATCAGGTTATATGCTTGAGAGTTCTATTGAGGCAGGTATAACCTCCATGGGAGGCATATCATACCTTGTAGGTGTCCTGCCCACACCAGGTATAGCATTTATTACCCAGAGCATGAGGGCACATGCCGGTATTGTCATCTCTGCCTCTCATAATCCCTATCAGGATAATGGTATAAAGATATTTTCAGGGAATGGATTTAAATTGTCTGATGATGAAGAGGAGGCCATAGAGGAGCTCATATTTAATGGTAATCTTTCTGAAAGGGTTCCGCCAGCCTATGATATGGGAAAGGCATATCGTCTTGATGATGTCCACGGGAGATACATAGTATTCCTTAAAAATACATTTCCAAGAAACCTAACCATGGAGGACCTAAAAATAGTTATGGATACGGCAAACGGCGCCACATATAAGGTGGCACCAGAGGCATTTTTTGAACTCGGCGCAGAGGTAGAGGTAATCCATAATCAACCTAATGGTTTAAATATAAATGAAAAATGTGGTTCCCAGCATACATACGATCTGAGAAGAAGGGTTGTTGAATCAGGGGCAAGTATAGGCCTTGCCTTTGACGGTGATGGCGACCGACTTATTGCCGTTGATGAAAAAGGAAATGAACTACGAGGGGATCAAATATTGATTATATGCGCCAAGGCGCTAAAAGACCATGGCAAGCTGAAAAATGACCTTGTTGTAAGCACTGTTATGAGTAATCTTGGATTGATTCTGGCATGTAAAAGATATGGATTACAACACCATGCATCAAAGGTAGGTGACAGACATGTCCTTGAAGATATGCAAAGGCTCGGTGCTATCATAGGCGGAGAAGATTCAGGGCATATGATATTCCTTGAACACCATACAACAGGTGATGGCATAATAACTGCCATGCAGTTGATAGCTGTCATGCTTTTGACAGGCAAGCCGCTTTCAGAACTTGCAAGGCTTATGGATATATTCCCTCAAAAGATAATAAACGTCCAGGTTAGACACAAACCTGACCTGAACTCCATACCTCCTATTGTAGATACAATAAAGCAGGTGGAGGATGAACTAAAAGACAATGGAAGGGTTCTTGTGCGTTATTCTGGGACACAAAATATGTGCCGTGTTATGGTTGAAGGTCCAAATGATGATTTAACAGAGAGATACTGCAAAGAGATAGCAGATGTTATTCAGCGCGAAATAGGTGAATAGCCTATATTTTAAGATTATTAAATATTTTGATTTTTATCAAATTCTTAATATGTTATCAATTGGGTGTTTACTAATGTGCTCTAAGGCAAGAGCCCTTGCTAAATAACTATCAATTTAATACAAAAAATACAAAAATAATTGACAAGATAGAATAGTATGATACTATTCTTTTAGGCTTTTATTTACCTTAATATTCAAGGGGGTGAAGTAATGAGTGAGGAAACACCTTTATTAGATGAGTTAGAAAAGGGGCAGTGGCCGAGTTATGTTACCCAGATCAAACAGGCTGCAAAAAAGAAAAAGGCAGCCAAGGATCTTCTGGGTATACAGGAACTCTCATACAGAGATAAGGTGACCCACTGGAAGCATGGAGGTATAGTAGGTGTTACAGGCTATGGAAGTGGTGTTATAGGAAGGTATTGTGACCAGCCTGAGAGATTCCCTGATGCTGCCGCATTTCACACCATGCGTATCAACCATCCTGCAGGGTGGTTCTATAACACAAAGTCACTGAGGGAGATCTGTGATATCTGGGAACAATATGGCAGCGGTCTTACAAATTTTCATGGTTCTACAGGTGATATAATACTCCTTGGGACAACCACAGAAAACCTTCAGCCATGCTTCGATGCCTTAACAGAAAAAGGCTATGACTTAGGCGGTTCAGGTTCAGCATTAAGAACCATCTCAGGTTGCGTTGGCAAGGCAAGGTGCGAATGGGCTAATTTTGATACCCTCAATCTCGTATATGACCTTACCATGGAGTTCCAGGATGAGATACACAGACCACGCTGGCCCTATAAATTTAAGATAAAGGCATCAGGGTGTCCAAATGATTGTGTTGCAGCCATTGCAAGGGCAGATTTTACCATCATAGGGACATGGCGGGACAATCTCAGGATCGACCAGGATGCAGTAAGAAACTATGTGGATAACGGCTTTGATATCAAGACCTTCGTGGTGGATAAGTGCCCATCTGAAGCCCTTGAATGGGACGAAGGCAAAAAAGCACTCATACTACGACCTGATGACTGTGTCCGCTGCATGCACTGTATCAACAAGATGCCCAAGGCAATAAGACCGGGGACAGAATGCGGTGCTACGATCCTTGTAGGAGGCAAGGCGCCTATTATAAAGGGTGCATATCTTTCATGGGTCCTTATCCCATTTATAAAGGTAGAACCGCCCTATGAAGAGATAAAGGACCTATTGAGGAAAATCTGGGACTGGTGGGATGAAAACGGAAGGACAAGGGAGAGGCTTGCAGAACTCATAGAAAGGATGGGGTTAAAGAACTTCTTAAAGGATATAGGGATTCCACCTGTGCCTCAGATGGTTTATAAACCCAGGGCAAATCCTTATGTATATTTTTAAAAAATGCATCAAAACATTGAGCTGTGAACATTAAACCTTGAACAAATTTAAGGAGGGTAATCTATGGGAAGGACAGATATAGGCCCACCGGATTACAGGGAGATGCTTCATCCGGTCATAAAGAAAAATTATGGAAAATGGAAATACCACGAAACCTTAAGGCCCGGGGTTTTAAGGCATGTATCTGAAACAGGCGACGAGGTTTATACTGTTAGGGCAGGTTCTCCAAGACTTTTGAACATAGATTTCATAAGGTATCTATGTGATATAGCAGACAAATACTGCGAAGGATATCTTAGATTTACAAGCCGTTACAACATAGAATTCATGACAGATAAAAGGTCAAATGTAGATAGTATAATAGAGGACCTCAATAAGATAGGATTGCCTGTAGGAGGAACAGGTAATTCCATATCCAATATAGTCCATACCCAGGGATGGATACACTGCCACAGTGCTGCCACAGATGCATCAGGTCTCGTAAAGTCAATCATGGATGAGATGTATGAATATTTCACCAGCATGAAACTACCTGCCTATGTAAGGATTGCCGTGGCATGCTGTATCAATATGTGTGGGGCAGTCCACTGCTCTGACCTGGCAATCGTAGGTGTCCATAGAAAGCCACCTAAGATCGATCATGAAAAGGTCCTTGCCCAATGCGAGATACCTACAACCATACAGTCCTGTCCTACAGGGGCTATAAGACGCCATCCTGACCCGAATATAAAAAGTGTGGTTGTCCGTGAAGACCTCTGTATGTATTGTGCCAACTGTTTTACTGTCTGTCCTGCCATGCCTTTGGCAGACCCTGAGGGAGACGGTGTAGCTATCTATGCAGGTGGTAAGGTATCTAATGCAAGAAAGCCGCCTATGTTTTCCAGGATGATAGTGCCTTTTATCCCTAACAACCCCCCTCGCTGGAAAGAGGTTGTAGATGTAGTAAAGAAAATAGTAGATGCCTATGCCTCAAATGCAAAGAAATATGAGAGGATGGGCGAGTGGATAGAAAGGATAGGGTGGGAAAAGTTCTTTAAGATAACAGACATTCCTTTTACAGAACAGCATATAGATGACTTTACCCATGCTGTAGAGACCTACAGGACTACCACACAGTTTAAATGGTAGAAGATATTTAAAAAGGGGGTGTATATTGCCGGAAGAGATAACAGAAGATCTAAAAAATAAGATAATAGATTACCTAAAGACAGTTTCAAAGGCAAAAAATAAAGAGGTTGCCCGGGCTATAGATATTGATAAACACCTTGTTGATAAGGCGATTGCAGAGTTGAGCAAGGAAGGAAAGATAGAATACGTGTATCTCGGTGCATCCTTTATAAAGCTTAAAGAAAATTGATCGATTATCAACATCTTGGGAATTGACATATGCCCGGCAGACTGATGATTGCCGCACCATCAGGTAGAAGTGGCAAGACCACCATTACCACAGGGATCTGTGCTTGTCTGAAAAAAAGGGGTCTTGTTGTGCAGGCATTTAAAAAAGGCCCTGACTACATTGATCCCTCATGGCTTAATGCTGCCACAGGAAGGCCTTGCAGAAACCTTGATCTGTTCATGATGAGAAAAGATAGGATGATAAAGAGTTTCTATGATGCCTCACAGGATGCCCATATATCCATAATAGAGGCAAATATGGGCTTTTATGATGGTGTAAAGTTAGACGGAAGTGACAGCCCTGCACACCTTGCAAGACTTATCGGCGCACCGGTTATATTGATAATAAACTGTGCCCGCATGACAAGGAGTGTGGCTGCAATGATCCAGGGTTATATGGGCTTTGAACCTAATTGCGGGATAAAAGGGGTAATCCTAAATAATATATCCGGCAAAAGACACGAAGAAAAACTATTGACAAGCATAAAAAGGCACTGTCGCATTCCTGTACTCGGTGTTATCCCCAGATCTTCATCGTTGAATATAATGGAAAGGCACCTCGGTCTCATACCTTATAATGAGGATAAAAACGGAGAAGACATAATATATCAAACGGAAAGTTTTATAGAGCATTATGTGGATATGGATAAAATTATATCCATTGCACAGAGTGTTTCAAACACAGGGCAAGATAAAATAAACACAGGCGATTATAAACAGATAAATAGAGAAAAGACTGTGAAGATAGGCATCTTTTATGATAAGGCATTTAGTTTTTACTATCCTGAAAATCTCCAGAGCCTTGAAAAAGAAGGGGCAGAACTGGTGCCGATCGATTCTATGAAAGACCATCTACCTTCTCACATAGATGCCATATATATAGGCGGAGGCTTTCCGGAATTGTATGCCGGTGAGATAACAAAAAATAACCATCTTTTAATAGAGATAAGGGAGGCTATTGAGAACTGGATGCCTGTCTATTGTGAATGTGCAGGGATTATGTTTTTAAGCAAAGGTATAAAAACAGAAAATGGTTTCTTTGAGATGGCAGGCATAATACCCTCACAGGTGGAGCAAAAAAACAAGCCCCAGGGTCATGGCTACATGGTGGTGGAGGTGGTTACAGATAACCCCTTTTTTAAAAAAGGGCAAATCATAAAAGGTCACGAATTTCACTATTCCCGGTTAAAAGATTCGGGATGTTTAATATTTGCATTAAATGTTAAAAGAGGTTACGGGATAGATGGATACCATGACGGCGTGGTTTACAAAAACATGTTTGCATCATATATGCACATTCATGCCTCAGGGATCCCTTCATGGGCAAAAAATTTTGTGAATATGGCAAAGAAATACAAAAATGGTTGTTTTAAAACACAAAGGTCTGATAAAAAGGGGGTGTTTATTCATGTCGGATGAGCGAGAAATAGTAAAGTGCCCTGTATGCCATACAGAGATAGAGATAGGCTCTCAGGTGGCTAAACTATACGGTGCTGTAAGGGCAGCACCAAGGGCACAAAGCAACTATGAAGGTAAAGATTATTTCTTCTGCTGCAAGGCATGTAAGAAAAAATTTGATGAAGATCCAACAAAATTCATTAAAAGATAGGAGGTATAAATGGCAAAGACAACCTTAGGAAACATGGAGATCGAGATCGATGAGGATGGTTTCATCCAGGAGCCTGAAAAATGGAATAATGAAATAGCAGAGGATCTGGCAAAGCTCGAACATGCATATCCCATGACAGAAGAACACTGGAAGGTGGTAAACTATCTGAGAGATTATTATCTCAAATATGAAATAGCACCGCCTATCAGGATGTTGGTAAAACAAACAGGGTTTGACTTAAAAAAGATATATCAGCTCTTTCCATCAGGACCGGCAAAAGGTGCATGCAAGATAGCAGGGCTCCCTAAACCTACAGGATGTGTATGAATACAGGTAATTCAAGTAGGAAAAGGGTCAAGGGTGTATGGGGTGCAGCAATCCCTCAACCCCTTGAATCCCCGAGTCCTTAAATACTTTTTATATGAGTGTCTTTCTCGGGATTTTTACATATTTTTCATATATCTTCATCCTGGTAGCTTACAGCTTAAAAATAGCCAAGTATCTGAGCCTGCCCATCCACCTTAGGTGGGAACTGTATCCAATAATGCATGAAGAGAATTATCGCTATGGAGGATCTTACTATGAAGATATGAACTGGAGAACTGGAAAGCGCCAAAAATCGCTCTTGAGGTCATTACTATACCTCATGAGGGACTACCTTTATATGGGCTCACATCTAAAAAGCCATTGCTATTACTGGTTCTTTCTTTATATATCTCATATAAGTTTTATTCTCCTTATATTTTTACAGGCCTTTATCATAGCAGGCGGCCTGTTAAGCATTAAACACATAGATGTGTCCCTACATGGCATTACAGAGTATATAGGGCTTATCTGTTTCATTGCTGGAATAGCTGGCAACATCGGACTTCTTGTCTTCCACCTTGTAAAAGATGAACTTCGTCTCTATACCTCTCCGTTTATGTATTTCGGTTATTTATTCTATGTAATACTCTGTTTATGCGGTCTTGTTATGTGGCTCTATGACGATAACCCCTTTTTACAGTACGAAAATTTTTGGAGAGGGCTCTTTACTTTAAGCCCTGTGAGCATAACACCGCTTTTGACATGCTTTATAATTCTTATTAACCTTCATCTCATATATCTTCCTTTTACAAGGGCTATACATTATATCACACGGCTGTTTGCCTTCTTCAAAATCCGCTGGGATGACGAGCCAAATATAAAGGGCAGTGGGCTTGAAAAAAGGATATTAAAGGCCCTCGAACAAAAGATCACATGGTCTGCGCCGCATATCCATACTGGTAAAAAGTGGAATGAACAGTTTAAAATGAATGATTAACATAGTAAAAGTTAATAGATATGTGCTACAGGCAATACACGGTTAAAAAATGGATAACATGAAAGAAAAATTTAATAGGTATTTTAATGAAGCTTGAAGATATAGGTAAAGATGCTGAACAGCTTGTAAAAATAGGGCCTGATGACCTCATGCCTCTTCCATATCCCTATGACAAACAAATCAACGAACCTCTAATTAAAGAATTGACTGATGATCAAAAGACACGTTACGATGCATCTTTAGATGGCGTCCTTGCCATAGGTATCCCTAAACCTAAAAATAAAGAAGAAGAGGATGCCTTAGTAGAGAGATTTCTTTCAGGCCTTAAGAAACTTCTAACACCTGAAAACAACTGGACATTTTTGCAACCCCTCTATCATTCCCTTGAATACTGTGTAAAGTGCCAGATATGTAATGATTCATGCCCTGCTTATATTGCATCTGGAAAAAAGGAGATCTACAGGCCAACATTTAGACCGGAGATATTGAGGAGGATCATAAACAAATACATCAAAAAGAGGTCGAAATTCCTTTTGAAGCTCACAGGTAGCGATATAGAGCTCAACTGGCAACTCGTAGCCCGCCTGGGAGAACTTGCCTATCGCTGCACACTGTGCAGGAAGTGTGCCCAGGTATGCCCTTTAGGTATAGATAACGGACTTATAAGCCACGAGATAAGAAAGATATTCAGCCAGGAGATGGGGATTGCCCCAAAGGAACTTCACGAATTGGGCACTGTCCAGCAATTAAAGGTAGGTTCTTCCACAGGGATTACGCCTAAGGCACTGGCTAATATCATAGAATTCATGGAAGAGGAGATAGAGGAAAAGACAGGAAAAAACATAAAGATACCGGTAGATAAAGAAGGCGCAGATATACTCCTAATACACAATGCAGGGGAGTTTATGTCCTGGCCTGAAAACACTATAGCCTTTGCCATCATATTTGATGCAGCAGGGGTAAATTGGACTTTATCCAGTGAGCTTGCCGGATACGATGCAGTAAATTACGGTGTCTGGTATGATGACATCCAGCTTGCCCGCATTGCCATAAGGCATGTAGAGATAGCCAAGGCACTAAAGGTAAAAAAGATAAATGTAGGCGAGTGTGGCCATGCCCACAAGGCAATGATAGTGGTAGCAGATAGGGTCTTAACAGGGGACCTCAATATCCCCAGGGAGAGCGCTTTACCACTTCTAAAAGATATTGTATTGAACCAAAGGATCAAGCTCGACCCTTCAAGAAACAACTTTCCCGTCACATTACATGACCCATGCAATATGGTGAGGCTTATGGGCATTGTAGAGCCCCAGAGACAGATATTGAGAAAGATCTGCCCTCAATTCAGGGAGATGGAACCCCATGGTGTGGATAACTACTGTTGTGGTGGAGGCAGTGGTTTTGCCATCATGCAGTCCATGAACTTCCCTGACTGGAGAAGTGTGATTTCAGGGAGGATGAAATTGAAACAGATACTTGAGGTATTCCAGGATGTCATATCCCCTGAAATAAAAAAATATGTATGTGCGCCCTGCTCTAACTGCAAAGGCCAGATAAGGGACCTCTTTGCCTTTTATAATCTCTTTGATAGGTGCAATATCTTCTACGGTGGTCTTGTGGAACTCATTGTAAACGCCATGGTGGATATAAAAGAACCCTTTATAGAATGGGAGTGGAGGTAGATTGGCACTTATTGAGATCCTTTTGAAAAATAAAAAAGATATACTGAAAGACCTGTTTGATGCGATTATATTCTTCTACCCAAAAGAAGCCGTGAAATTTTTAACCCATGAAAAAGACAGGTTTTTAAATCCTGTAGGTATTACCATTTCAGAAAGCATAGAAATAATATTTGACTTTATAATGGATAAAAAGGATAAAGATGTTGCAATAGGTGCCCTGGAAAGTATAATAAGGATAATGGCTGTTTACGACTTGAAACCATCTGAGGCTATCTCATGGGTATTTCAACTAAAAGATGTCCTTAAAAAACACTTAAAAAAAGATGATTCATTTAGCCCTGAATTAGACCCTGTTTTTCATAGAATTGATGATTTGATGCTTTCAGGTTTTGACCTATATATGAAATGCAAAGAGGACATAAACAGGATAAGAATAAAGGAACAGATGGTAAAAAATATGGGGGTTGATTTTTTTAAAAGGGAGGCAGGGTGAAGGTTTTTTTACCTTTTCTCCTCCTTATAATCATAGTTTCCATTGTATATGGGGGGGCAAAATTCTGGCAAGGCCATGTGGTGTTCGGGATTATCATCCCTTACATATGCTTTGTAGTTTCTCTCGTGGGTTTTATAATAAAGATAATAAGATGGGCAGCTTCTCCTGTGCCTTTTAATATAACCACCTCATGTGGTCAACAAAAATCTCTTTCTTTTATTAAACCCAATAGAATAGAAAGTCCTTCATCAAGGCTCTGCGTATTTGTGAGGATGCTTTTGGAGGTTTTGTTTTTTCGCTCTCTCCTTCGTAATGAAAAGGTAATACTATACGGCCATGATCGCAAGCTCATCTACGGTAGTGAAAGATACCTATGGCTTGCTGCCATGCTGTTTCACTGGTCCATGCTTGTCATTGTCTTGAGACATCTGAGGTTTTTCCTTGAACCTGTGCCTTATTGGGTTTTATTTTTACAGGATATGGATAGTGCCTTTAAATCACATATAACGCCTTTTTATATAAGTCATATCCTGGTCTCTTTCGGCATTATATATTTGTTTATCAGAAGGTTTAAAAAAAGGATCATGTATATATCCCTATCCTCTGATTATTTTGTCCTTTTCCTCATAGGAGGTATTATATTATCCGGAATATTTATGAGGTATATATACAGGGCAGACCTCCTGGCAGTGAAGGCATTTGTATTCGGGCTTATGTATTTGAATCCACTACCATACAATGGTTTTGGTGCCATGTTCTATATTCATATATGTCTGGTCAGTATACTTGTTGCATATCTACCTTATAGTAAACTTATTCATATGGCAGGGGTATTTTTGAGCCCTACAAGAAATATGCGAAATAACAGCCGTATGAGAAGACATATAAATCCATGGAACTACCATGTGAAGGAACATACCTATGAAGAATGGGAGGAAGAATTTAAAGATGCCCTAAAAGAGGCAGAAATACCTCTGGACAGAGAGGGAGGTAATGCAAAATAAAGGGATTTTTTGATTTTTTATGGAGCTTTTAGATGGACAAACCTGAGGATATAAAAAAAGCCCTAAATCTATACCACCCAAAAGGGAATTGGATGGAACCAAAGGTGGAATTTAAAAAAGGTACTTATTGTTACGGTGCACCTTTAAAGCATCAGAAATACCTTGAGCTTCCCAATCCCAGGGAATGGCAACCCCATGATAAAGACTGGAAGCTACCTGAAAATTGGCAGGATATCATAATAGAAGGCATGTCCAATCTTCTGAAGAAAAACCGGGCATTTAAGTTATTTATGGACATATGTGTTCGCTGTGGTGCCTGTGCTGATAAATGCCATTTCTTTATCGGTTCAGGGGACCCCAAAAACATGCCTGTGCTAAGGGCTGAGCTTATACGCTCTATCTACAGGAGATACTTTACCCTTCATGGGAAATTATTTGGAAGATTGGCAGGAGCAAGGAGGCTTACCGTTGATGTCTTAAAAGAGTGGTTCTACTATTTTTATCAGTGCACCGAGTGCAGGAGGTGTTCTGTATACTGTCCTTATGGTATAGATACATGCGAGATAACCATGATGGGAAGGGAGCTTCTAAATCTTGTAGGTTGTAATATCCAGTGGGTTGTTGAGCCTGCCTCAAACTGCTTTAGGACAGGGAATCACCTGGGTGTACCACCACATGCATTCAAGGAGACCATAGGATTTGCCCTGGATGAGGTAAAAGACTTAACTGGCATAAATGTAGAGGCGCCCATCAATAAAAAAGGTGCAGAGGTATTGTTTATTGCCCCATCAGCAGACTATTTTGCAAGCCCACACTGGTATACCCTTCTGGGATACCTTATGCTCTTTCACGAGATAGGGCTTGATTATACCTGGAGCGCCTATGCATCAGAGGGAGGGAATTTCGGGCTTTTTCACTCTGCAGAGCTTGCAAAGAGATTAAATGCCAAGATATACGCAGAGGCAAAGAGATTAAAGGTAAAATGGATTTTAGGTGGTGAATGTGGTCACATGTGGAGGACTATACACCAATACATGGACACAATGAACGGCCCGGCAGATTTTTTAGAAGTCCCTGTATCACCTTTGACAGGAACACGTTTTGAGCATGCCAGCTCCACAAAGATGATCCATATTGCCGAATTCACGGCAGACCTCATACAAAACAATATGTTAAATCTCGATAAGTCAAGAAACGATAGGTATAAGATAACCTTTCATGATTCATGTAATCCTGCCAGGGCCATGGGGCTTTTGGAAGAACCGAGGTTTATCATAAAAAATACATGCAATCATTTCTTTGAGATGCCTGAAAACACCATAAGAGAAAAGACATTCTGCTGCGGAAGCGGTGCTGGTCTCGGTGCCGATGAAAACCTGGAGATGCGCCTTAGGGGAGGTATGCCCAGGGCAATGGCAGTAAAATATGTGAAGGAGAAATACGGTGTCAATATGCTTGCATGCATGTGCGCCATAGATAAAGCTGCGCTGCCCTCTTTACTGGAATACTGGACACCAGGGGTAGAGGTCTGCGGTATCCATGAACTCGTAGGTAATGCCCTTATAATGAAGGGAGAGAAAAAGAGAGAAACAAACTTAAGGGGTGAACCCTTAAAAGATGATGATGTGGAATAGGACATGGTAAAGATTTTAATCTATCTTTTTCTGTTTCTTTTGGTGTTATTTTTGCCCTTAGGCTATAATGCCTATACAGGCAAAACAACCTATATCCCTGCCATCAAGACACCGGTAGACAAAGAGGAATGCGTGGAAAATGTGGTATATATGAGAAAAAAACACAATATTGTGCTTGAAAAGTGGAGGGATGCATCGGTAAGGGAAGGGGCAAAGAAATATATCTCCATAAACGGTATATATAAAATAAGCTTAACAGGCACCTGCCTTGGATGCCACACCAACAAGGCAGAGTTTTGTGACAGATGCCACGACTATGTAGGGATAAAACCCAAATGCTGGGATTGTCATCACATCCCTGAAAGGGTGACCATGAGATGAACCGAAGGGATTTTATCAAATTTGCAGGGGTTCTGGCGCTGGGTATTACAACCCACCAGGCTGTGAGTTTTTTTTCAAATCACTCCTCAAAAGAAGGCATTGCAAATGTAAAAAGGTGGGCTATGGCCATAAGCTTCAGTGCCTGTGTAAAAAGAGAGGGATGCAGGGATTGTATAGATGCATGCCACTTAATCCATAATGTCCCTGAAATAGACAATCCTAAGGAAGAGATAAAATGGATATGGTCGTCCCCATATGAATCTGTCTTTAAAGAACAAACAAATGTATTTACCAAAGGGATGCTGAGAAACCTGTCTGTCCTTTGCATGTGTAATCATTGTGAAAACCCTTCATGTGTAAAGGTGTGCCCTACAAAGGCAACATGGAAAAGGCCAGACGGTATTGTTATGATAGACTATCACAGGTGCATTGGGTGTAGATACTGTATGGCAGCATGTCCATATGGGGCAAGAAGTTTTAACTGGAGAGACCCAAAACCGTTTATAAAAAGGATAAACCAAGATTTTCCAAATAGGGCAACAGGGGTTGTGGAAAAATGTAATTTCTGCGAGGAAAGGATAGACAAGGGTCTTAACCCTGCCTGTGTAGAGGCATGCCCTGAAAAGGCTTTGATCTTTGGAGATCTAAATGACCCAAACAGTGATATATCAAGGGTATTAAGGACAAGGCTCAGCATCCAGAGAAGACCTCATCTTGGAACAGAGCCTAAGGTTTTTTATCTTTTTTGAGGTAATATGATAGAGAAGGCATTTAAAGGAAGTCTTTTTTATTGGATATGGATATGTTTACTTCTTGCCTTTATCACAGGTGGCGTATTCGCTTATATAAAACAAATAATAGAAGGTCTTGGTATTACAGGCATGGGAAGGGATGTATCATGGGGATTGTATATAGCCAACTTTACCTTCTTTGTGGGTATTGCTGCATCTGCTGTTATAGTAGTCCTTCCCTATTATATCCATGATTATAGAAGGTTCAGGCCGATTGCGATCCTTGGTGAGTTTCTGGCCATATCGTCTGTGATAATGACCATACTTTTTATCTTTGTCGACCTGGGTATGCCATCGAGGGTTTTCAATGTATTGCTTTACCCCTCTCCCTCTTCTATTCTCTTTTGGGATATGGTAGTGCTTACAGGATATCTCATATTGAACATGATTATTGGATGGCAATCCCTTGACGCTGAACACAAAGACATAGAACCACCCAAATGGATTAAGCCCCTTGTATATATTTCTATACCATGGGCGATAAGTATCCATACTGTAACTGCGTTTATATACTCAGGTATTATTGCCAGACCCTTCTGGCATACTGCCCTCCTTGCCCCCCGTTTTCTTGCCTCTGCCTTTGCCTCAGGTCCTGCCCTACTTATTTTAATTTGTCTCATATTAAAAAGATTTGCCCATATGAAGATAGAAAGGGATGCCATCCAGAAGATAGCCGTAATTGCAACCTATAGTCTGGCAATCCATATCTTCTTTTTCCTTGTGGAGATTTTTACTGTATTTTATGGCGATGGTCCTGAGCATAAACACCATTTTGAATTTCTCTTTTCAGGCTTTCAAGAGAAAATATTCCTTGTTCCATGGGCTTGGGGTTCTTTGATATCTGCCTTCGTTGCCTTTTTTATTCTCCTTGCATTTCACAGGAAAAAAAATGATTATGCCCTTGTAATTGCCTGTATTTTAACCGTCCTTTCCATATGGATGGAAAAAGGCATAGTTTTAATCATTACAGGATTTATTCCAACACCCCTCTATGAACTCCCTCTATACAGACCAACCATCTTTGAAATCATTATAACAACAGGCATCTATGGTATTGGTTCCCTTGTGCTCACTATCTTATTGAAGATTGCTGTATCTGTGAGACGTATTCAAGACCTTTAAAAAGTTCTCTAATCTGGGACATGTCCGTAAATCCTTTAGATAGGTTCTTTAAATTTTGAAGACCTTTGCTATGATTTGTAAAATATAATTAATTGTAATGTCCCCCTGCCAAATATAAATATCTTGGCTTTAGGCTTTCTGTATTTCTTCTAAGGCCTTAAGTAGCATATCCGTTGATATGGGTTTCTGGATAAATCGTATATGTTTATCCTCCAGAGGGATTTTAGAGAACATATCCCTATCATAGCCGCTTATAAAGATAAACTTCATACCCTTTTTTATTGCCTTTATCTCATTATATACGTCAATGCCACCTTTTTTCGGCATTATAAGGTCTGTAATAACAATGTCTATTTTATCCCTTTCTTTAAATATGGCAATCAATTCATCACCGTCTTTTGCCTCTATGATGGTATAACCATAGTATTGCAGGGTATCCCTTAAAAAGTCCCTTACATTTTCATCATCTTCTCCTATGAGTATGGTGCCGCTCTTTTTTTGGATAATTATCTCTTCTTTTATTTCCTCTTTCACTTCTAAGTTTATAAGGGGCAGATAAATATAGAATGTGGTGCCTTTTCCAAGGGTGCTATCCACTGTTATATAACCATTATGCTGTTTAATGATGCCATAGGCACTTGCAAGACCAAGGCCTGTGCCCTTGCCCTGCTCTTTTGTGGTGAAAAATGGGTCAAATATCTTATTTATTATATCTTTTTCAATGCCTGTGCCTGTGTCTGAGATGACAATCAAGGCGTAATCACCTTTTTTGCCAAAGCCATGGGCTCTAATAAATTCTTCATCTATAGTGATGGTGTCAATCTTGATAGTAAACTCTCCTCCATCGGGCATGGCATCCCTGGCATTGGTGGCCATATTGAAAAGTATCTGACTCAACTGTGTCTTATCTCCATTTATAATGGGGTTTTTATCTGATGTTACAACATTAAAGTCTATATTCTCTGTAAGGAGTCGTTTTATCATCTTTTTTGTTTCCTTAACCTCATTGTTTAGATCCATAGGTGCCATATTTATAGGCTGTTTTCTGCTAAAGGCAAGGAGGTTTTTCACCAGATCTGTCATGCGATTGGATACGTTTATGATCTGGTCTGCATATCTTTTTAGCTGGGTATCCTTATTGGTCTTCATACTCAATAAAGTGGCATATCCCATAATCGCTGTTAGGAAGTTATTGAAGTCATGGGCAATACCACCTGTAAGGGTGCCGAGGGCTTCCATCTTCTGGGCATGGGCATACTGCTGTCTCAAAGTTGAGATTTCTTCTTCTTTTCTCTTCCTATCGGTTATATCTTCTACTATGGCTTGAAGATACATGATGCTTCCATTATCATCATATACTGCAGACATACTTTCAGAGACCCAGATTTTGGTTCCATCTTTTCTATATAGCTGGGCCTCATATCCTTTTACCTCTTTTCCGCTTTTTATTATACCCAGCATTCTTTCTCTTTCACGGGGGTCAATGTATAACTGGGGTGATTTTACATTTTCAGAGAGGTCTTCATAGGAATCATAGCCGAGCATCCTTATCAATGCCGGATTTGCCACGATAAATCTTCCATCTAAAGTAGTCTGGCATATCCCTTCTGTGGCATTTTCAAATATAGAACGGTAACTGGCCTCAAACTTTTCCTTATCTGTTATGTCCACGAATGTCATTAAAAAAAGACCTGTTTCAAGTATTACCGGTATAATTTCTACCTTTTTCTTGGAGCCATCCTTGCATGTGACAGTGAATATCTTTGAGGTTGATTCGCCCACCTGAAATCTTTCTATCTCTTCCTTCCAGAAGGCCATGGCTTTATTTCTATCTGCCTCATCAGGGTATGCCTTTTTAAACCATGTATCCCTGTCAGGTATATCGGTTAAGTCAAAACCGAACATATCATGGAATTTAGGATTGATGTATATGTATCTTTCTTGTGAGTCGATAAGGACCATACCAAAAGGTGCATTTTCAGTAAGTATCAACAGCTTTTCCCTTTCTTTACTGAGTTCTTCTTCCATGAGCTTTCTTTCTGTAATGTCTTGGGTGGTCCCCTCATAGTAAAGTATTTTGCCGTCTTCACCTTTTACTACCCTTGCATTGGCTATACTCCAGAATGTGCTGCCATCCTTTTTTAACCTTAAAGCCTCGAAGTTTTCTACATAACCATATGTCTCTAATAACTGGATAAAACGTCTTCTATCTTCTTTGTTGAAAAACCTCTGGGATGCAATGTCCTTTGTATCTTCTATTAATTCCTCCGGTGATGCATAGCCGTAAAGCCTTGCCAACGCCGGGTTTGCCATGAGGTATCTACCTTCAGGGGTTGTCCTAAAAAAGCCTTCGTGTAGGTTTTCAAATATATCTTTAAATCTCTTTTCATTTTCTTGAAGTCTAATACCTACTAACTTTTTATCTGTTATATCTATTCCCATGGAAAATTTTACATCCCTTCCATCTGTCCACTTTATAATTTTGTTTGTAATGTCATAATATCGTTTTTTGTTGCTATCATAGTATTCCCATTTATAGGACTTTTCTTTGTTTTCTCTTAATAAATCAATTGGACAGAATCCACAGGGTTTATGGGATTTATGAAATACCTCATAACATACTTTTCCATCTATATCTTCACCAAAGAGACTCTTTGTATGGTTATTGGTAAAGACAATCTTGTATGTATCTATATCTGAAATATATATGATGTTATCTATGCTGTTCAATACGGACATGAGTTGTTCCTTAGAGTCCTCTATCTCCTTCTCCAGCTTCATTTTTTCTGTTATGTCATAGGCAATTACCAATACCTTATCTATATTGCCTTCTTGGTCTGACATGGGTGTCATATAGGCAATAAAGTGCCTGCCTTCACGCTCATCTTCAAATGAGGTTGTTGTTTTGGTTTTTATTACCTGCTCTATATGGGATTTTCTCCTATTTGCTACATCAGGAGGAAATAATTGATAAACACAGGTGTTTATTATCTCATTTACCTTTTTCCTCATCCTTTTTGCAAAGACATCATTGGCAAAAAGAATTATGCCTTCGCTGTCCACAATAAAGGCAGCTTCCTGAAAGGAATTGATTACTGTTTCTAAAGCACTTTTGCTTATCTCTTCTGGTGACATATGTTCTTTGTTTTATTTAATTACATTAAAATTTAAATAGGTTTTAAATACTACCTTAACCCCTTTTCATTGAAAAATGGGCCATATTTTTTATCTGTTCCCATGATATGTTTTGTCAACCAGTCCTTCAAGAATCTCATGACCTCAATAGTTAATGCAAGGTTGCCATTTTTAAAACCTTCCTGGAACTCCCCTACCCTCTTTACAAAATCAGCATGTTCTTTTTTATGGCTTAATGCACCTGGATATCTATACATATCAAAATATTTTTCCTCTGTGGCAAAATGGATGGCAGCGTAAGAGATAAGACCTTCTATTATATTCCCCACCATATCCTTTCCCTGTCTCTTTATCATAGCCTCGTTCAGCTCATTGATCATAGAGACAAGTTTTTGGTGTTGTTTATCTATCTCTGCTACATTTACGTTCATGCTGTTATCCCATTCTATAAGTGCCATAGTGGTTTAGCCTCCATTTTTGATTTTTTCATATTAAATTTTTGAGAATCAAGATGTCAATAAAAAAACAGAGCCTACCTTGATAACCTACTTTTTCATATTTATAAAAGATTTTTGTTTATATCTCTGACTTATATTTTATGAAAAGAATATTAGAATCTATCATAATCCAAACCTTAAGTGGCCACAGGGCATGATAAAGAAATCAAAAAAAGAGGCGTGTGGCAAAATCATTAAGCTTATACATGGGGTTGAAATGATTCAAATAAAATTTTATCATTAAATCATGACATTTAAAAAAAGTAGAATGGAAATAACCCTCGGAGTCAAATAAATGTTAGATATAAAAACCCTGGAAAACTGGCTATGGGAAGCAGCTTGTAAAATAAGAGGGCCAGTTGATGCCCCCAAATACAAGGATTACATTCTGCCACTTATCTTTTTAAAATTTTGGATAGTTGATAGAAGGAGAGCTTAAACATGGCAAGGACAAAAGAAAACAACAACGAATCAATAGAAAAACAGCTCTGGAAAGCGGCAGATAAACTCCGCAAGAACATCGATGCCGCCGAATACAAGCATGTGGTGCTTGGCCTCATCTTTCTCAAATATATATCCGATGCCTTTGAAGAACTGTATGCAAAACTCAAAAGCGGCAAGGACGAATATGCCGATCCAGAAGACAAAGACGAATACAAAGCAGAAAATGTCTTCTTTGTTCCAGAAATTGCCCGCTGGTCCTATTTACAATCGAGGGCAAAACTTCCCACTATTGGAAAAGATGTGGATAATGCCATGGATGCCATCGAAAAGGATAACCCATCATTAAAAGATGTGCTTCCCAAGGTGTATGCCCGGGGCAACCTTGACCCAACAAGCCTTGGGGGTCTTATTGATCTCATTTCCAACATCTCTATAGATGAAGCTAAAGCCCGCAGTGCCGATGTGCTTGGTCATGTGTTTGAATATTTTCTCGGCGAGTTTGCCCTTGCCGAGGGGAAAAAGGGAGGACAATTCTACACTCCTAAAAGCGTTGTAGAGCTCTTAGTCGAAATGCTGGAACCATACAAGGGCAGAGTTTTTGACCCCTGCTGTGGCTCGGGCGGCATGTTTGTCCAGTCGGAAAAATTCGTCTTGCAACACCAGGGTAAGGTAAACGACATCTCCATTTACGGACAGGAAAGTAACCAGACCACCTGGCGGCTGTGCAAAATGAACCTTGCCATCCGCGGTATCGACAGCTCGCAGGTAAAGTGGAATAATGAAGGCTCTTTTCTCAACGATGCCCATAAGGACCTAAAAGCCGACTTTGTTATTGCCAACCCTCCGTTTAACGATAGCGACTGGTCGGGAGACCTCCTTCGCAAAGATGGCAGATGGCAATACGGTGTTCCACCTGCGGGTAATGCCAACTATGCATGGATACAGCACTTCCTCTACCACTTAAGTCCCACTGGTACCGCCGGTTTTGTCATGGCAAAGGGCTCCCTTACCTCAAAAAGCTCAGGCGAGGGCGAAATCCGCAAGGCGATTATTGAAGCTCGGCTGGTGGACTGCATCGTGAACCTTCCGGCCAAACTTTTCCTCAACACCCAGATACCTGCCTGCCTGTGGTTTTTGTCCCGTAGCAAAGCCAACGGCGGCTATCGCAACCGAAGAGACGAGATCCTCTTTATCGATGCTCGCAATATGGGGCATTTAATCAACCGGCGCACACGGGAACTCTCTGATGAAGATATCCAGAAGATCGCCTCTACCTACCACGAATGGAGAAATGAAAACGGAAAGTATGAAGATATCAAGGGCTTCTGTGCCTCTGTCCATATCGAAAAGGTGAAGGAACTGGATTATGTTCTCACCCCGGGCAGATACGTAGGGCTTCCTGATGAAGAGGACGATTTTGATTTTAACGAGCGATTTACCACCCTCAAAGCAGAGTTTGAAACCCAAATCAAAGAAGAGGCGGAACTGAATAAGAGAATTTTGGAAAATTTGAACAGAATAAAAGTTGAAAAGTAAAATATAACTTTTTATATTTTACTTTATAGCAGTTTAAGTAAAATATGAATTATTTTAGTTTACTTTGGAGTGCAATATGGATATAAAAGATTTTAAGGCAGGGAGCTATAAAAAAGGCTATCAATACATCTATTTTCTGCCGGAAAAGATAAACCATTCATTTTACTGGACTGATCCTACCATAAACGATCTTTTAGAAAAAGCGTCTTTTAAGTTAGGCGAGTTGAACTCTTTTTCTCGTTTAATCCCCGACACAGACATGTTTATCATCATGCATATTTTTAAAGAAGCAGTGGTTTCAAGCAGGATTGAAGGAACGCAAACAAATATCGAAGAAGCTCTTATAGATGAAAAAGATATAAGTCCGGAAAAACGGGATGACTGGCAGGAAGTGAATAACTATGTGCAAGCTATGAATTCGGCAATTGAGGAACTTAAAACATTGCCTTTATCCAATCGACTGATTAAAAATACCCATCGTATATTGCTTTCTAGCGGTAGGGGAACGCATAAATTACCCGGTGAATTCAGGACATCGCAAAACTGGATTGGAGGTGCAACCCTCGCAGACGCTGTATTCATTCCTCCTGCTCACACGGAACTTCCTGAGTTGCTCACCGACCTTGAATTGTTTCTTAACAACCAGGAACTTAAAATACCCCATTTGATACGTATTGCCATTGCGCATTATCAGTTTGAAACGATACACCCCTTTCTGGATGGCAATGGCAGAATCGGCCGTTTGCTGATAACTCTCTACCTGGTATCTAGTGGAATTCTTGAAAAGCCGCTTTTGTACCTGTCTGACTTCTTTGAAAAAAATAAAACCCTCTATTATGATAATCTCACCTTTGTGCGTACGAAAAACGATCTTGCGCAATGGCTTAAATTTTTTTTAACAGGAGTAATTGTCACAGCTGAACAATCGGTAGAAACACTCAAGAAAATCATAGAGATTAAGACACGCATTGAAAAAGAGAAATTGGTACATCTTGGCAAAAGGTTACCACAGGCCACAAAACTTTTTCATCATTTGTTTAGCAAACCGGTAATCACTGTAAATGCGGTACAGCAGATAACCGGTCTTTCACCCAAAGCTGCAAATGATTTAGTACGGATTTTTGAAGAAAAGAAAATCTTACGAGAAATCACCGGCTATCAGCGGAACAGAATTTTTGTTTTTGATGAATATGTAAAATGTTTTGACTAAAACATAAAGAAGGCAGGATGATTATAGAGAAATATCAATCCCACCATCTGATCCCAGCAACTGCTTTGCTCCCAATGGAGGATGTTAATATCTATAATGCAGGGAGTGCGAAATACCAATGGATTACTCTAACATGGAGGAACTGGTATGAGTGAGTGGAAGGAAATAACAGCTGAAGAATATTGTATAAAAGTTGTAGATGGTACACATGATACACCAAAACCATTAGAAGAAGGCGAATATCTAATAACATCACGCCATTTAACAGGGGGTAAAGTTGATCTAAAAAATGCATATCGAATATCAAAAGACGATTTCGAAAAAATTAATTTACGGAGTAAAGTCGATAAATGGGATGTTTTGTTATCAATGATTGGCACTGTGGGTGAAATTGTACTCGTTGATCATGAACCTAAATATGCAATTAAAAATATAGGTTTATTTAAATGTGGTGATGAACTAAAAGCTATATGGTTAAAGTACTATTTGAAAAGTCCGAAAGGTGATATATAATGCTTTTAGTGGATACCAAAGTTGATGTACAATACAGAACGGAGGTATTAGCATGGAAAAGATTCCTAACGCAGTTTACACAAGAGAACTCAGGGAAGAAGCAGTGAAGATGATAACAAAGGGTGGGATGAAGGCATC